>Ga0209001_1000013_pt1 | contig 36846 bp, 34 predicted proteins | sample Rifsed13ft2_FD_184006 | JGI IMG/M metagenome (GOLD analysis project Ga0209001, IMG submission 184006) | Soil microbial communities from Rifle, Colorado, USA - sediment 13ft 2 (SPAdes) (version 2) | ecosystem: Environmental > Terrestrial > Deep subsurface > Rock core/Sediment | place: Rifle...
TGAGGGGTCCTCACCCCAGACCGTCCGTAGCTACCGGATTGATCTGACCCAGTTCCTCGCGTTTCTCCGTCGAATGCACCCGGAGGCGTCCGAGGCGATACCGCTGGACCGGATCGACCCGCTGATGGTACGGGCGTTTATGGCCTCGCTGCGCAGTCGAGGACTCTCCCCGAGGACCTTGGCTCGCAGGGTCGCGGCGTTACGCTCGTTCTGTCAGTTCTGCTGCCGTCGCGGGCTTCTCAGCTGGAATCCCGCCAGGCTGGTAACGACGCCCAAACTTCCCAGGCCGCTCCCTCCGCATCTCACGGTGGATCAGGCCTTTCAGCTCCTCGCCACGCCCCAGGGTGCAGCGCCGATCACTCTCCGGGATCGGGCGATCCTGGAGCTCTTTTACGCTTCGGGGATCCGCGTGGGGGAGCTCGTGGGTCTCGCCGTCGAAGATCTGGACCTCGAGCAGCGCCTGGTGAAGGTGAGGGGGAAGGGGAACAAGGAGCGGATCGTCCCCATCGGGCGGCCCGCTGTAGAGGCTCTGAAGGCGCACCTGGCGGCGAGAGATACGCTGGGCAGCGGGAAAATCAAGGGGATGGCAGGGTCCACCCGCCTCGGTGGCCACCGGAGCCCGCTCTTTCTCAATCGCCGAGGGGACCGGCTGACCTCCCGGAGTGTCGAGCGGCTTCTGGAGAAGTATCTGAAGAAGAGCGGCATGGGCAAGGCCATCACTCCTCACGGGCTTCGGCACAGCTTTGCCACGCATCTGCTCCAGGCGGGGGCTGACCTGCGGGTCATCCAGGAGCTGCTGGGGCATGCCAGGCTGAGCACGACCCAGCGCTATACCCACGTGAATCTGGACCAGCTGATGGCGGTGTATGACAAGGCCCACCCGAAGGCGTAGGGCGTTCATAGTTCAGAGTTCATGGTTCAGGGGGAGGAGTTCAGGGTTTGGGGAGAATGATTCAGGCCATGAACCATGAACCATCAACCATGAACCGGTGTTGAGGCGGTCAACGGTGAACGGTGCACTGAAGATCAGGGGTACGACGATTCTGTCGGTCCGCCACAAGGGGCGGGTCGCCGTGGCAGGAGACGGCCAGGTCTCTCTGGGCGAAACGGTGATGAAGCACACGGCCAGAAAGGTCCGGCGGATGTACCACAACCAGGTCATCGCGGGATTCGCGGGGGCGGCCGCCGATGCCTTTGCTCTCTTCGCCAAGCTGGAGGGGAAGCTGGAGGAATACCAGGGCAACCTGCCCCGGGCCGCGGTGGAGCTGGCCAAGGACTGGCGGACGGACCGGGTGCTCCGGCGGCTCGAGGCCCTGCTGGTGGTGGTGGATCAGGAGTGTTCCTTCATCATCTCTGGAACGGGAGACCTGATCGAGCCGGATGACGGAATCATCGGAATCGGCTCAGGCGGTCCCTACGCGGCCGCAGCCGCCCGCGCCCTGGTGAAGTTTACCGACCTCGACCTGAAGACGATCATGCAGGAATCGATGCGCATCGCGGCCCAGTTGTCCGTTTACAGCAACGACCAGATCACCATTGAGGAGCTGTGACGGATGCGCGAGGGCAAGGGGAGCGCACGGGAAGCCCTATGGACCGATTGACCCCCAGGCAGATTGTGGCCGAGCTGGATAAGTACATCATCGGCCAGCATGCGGCCAAGCGGGCGGTGGCCATTGCGATCCGGAACCGGTGGCGGCGGCAGAGACTTCCCCCCGAGCTCCGGGACGAGGTGGCGCCCAAGAACATCATCATGATCGGTCCCACCGGCATCGGCAAGACCGAGATCGCCAGGCGTTTGGCTAAATTGGCCGAGGCCCCGTTCCTCAAGGTCGAGGCGTCCAAGTTCACGGAGGTGGGCTACGTCGGGCGGGATGTGGATTCCATCGTCCGGGACCTGGTCGATATCGCCGTCAACATGGTCAAGGGGGAGCGGACGGCGGTCGTGGCCGAGCGGGCAGCAGAGCTGGCCGAGGAGCGACTCCTCGGTCTGCTCGTCCCCCCGAGTAGCGCTGGGTCGCCAGCGGTGGGCTTGGGGGCGACCGAGGCCGCCCCTCACGACACCCGAGAGAAGTTCCGGACGATGCTCCGGGCCGGCAAGCTGGATGATCGGATGGTGGAGATCGACGTCCGGGACCGGGCCTTGCCGATGATTGAGGTCGTGCCGGGGGCGGGGGTAGAGGGAATGGATCAGCTCCGCGAGATGCTCGACAACCTTCTCCCACACCGGATGAAGCGGCGCAGCGTGAAGGTCAAGGAGGCCCGACGACTCCTGACCCAGGAGGAGGCGCAGAAACTGATCGACATGGACGAGGTGGTCGCCGAGGCGATCCGGCGGGTGGAGGACTCCGGGATCGTCTTCCTGGACGAGATCGACAAGATCGCCGGTCGGGAGCGGGGATACGGTCCTGACGTGTCCCGAGAGGGAGTGCAGCGAGACCTCCTCCCGATCGTGGAAGGCTCGACCGTGAGCACCAAGCATGGGATGGTCCGGACCGACCATATCCTCTTCATTGCGGCCGGGGCCTTCCATGTCTCGAAGCCCGCGGATCTGATCCCGGAGATGCAGGGCCGTTTCCCCCTGCGGGTGGAACTGAAGAGTCTCACGAAAGAGGACTTTGTCCGGATCCTGACCGAGCCGCAGAATGCGCTGACCAGGCAGTACACCGCGCTGCTGGCCACCGAGGGGGTCGACATGAGCTTTACCGGGGATGCCATCGAGGAGATCGCCACTATCGCCACCGCCGTCAACCAGGCCACCGAGAATATCGGCGCGCGACGGCTCTATACCATCATGGAGCGCTTCCTCGAGGATGTCTCCTTCGAGGCCCCGCACATGGAGGGGGTCAAGGTGGAAATCAATGCCGGCTATGTCCGGGAGAAGCTCCAGGACATCATCCGGGATGAGGATCTCAGTCGCTACATTCTCTAGCAGCCAGTGCTGAGGACTGAGACCTGCAAACCGCCACTCGGAACTGAATGGCGAGGAGCAGAAGGGTGAGCGAGTCACGACACGAGTCGCCCGTTGCCAAGGCCGAGATCCTGATCGAGGCCCTCCCGTACATCCGGCACTTCTTCGGAAAGACCATCGTGGTCAAGTACGGGGGGGCCGCGATGGCGGAGGACAAGTTGAAGGCCGAGGTGGCGCAGGACATTGTCCTTATGCGATACGTCGGCATGCGGCCGGTCATCGTCCACGGGGGTGGTCCCCAGATCGGAGAGGCCATGGCGAAGGCAGGACTCACCCCCACCTTTATCGACGGCCTCCGGGTGACCGATCCCGAGACCATGCGTATCGTGGAGACCGTCATGGTGGGAGGCATCAATCAGGAGATCGTCGGCCTGATCAGCCGGAGCGGCAGTCCGGCGGTCGGGCTTTCCGGGAAGGATGGGAACTTCATCAAGGCCCGGAAGGTTAGGCACAGCCGGAAGAAGGGGGCGGAGACCGAGCTGGTGGATCTGGGCCTGGTGGGCGAGGTCGTCGCGGTGAACCCGACGGTGGTTCGGTCACTCGAAGAGGCGGGGTTTATCCCGGTGATCGCCCCGACCGGCGCGGATGAGGAGGGGACCACCTACAACATCAACGCCGACCTGGCCGCGGGGGAGATCGCGGCGGCCCTGGGGGCGGAGAAGCTGATCGTTCTCACCGACATCGATGGGATCCTGGACCGGGACGGACGCCTGTGCTCTACCCTGAGTCGGGATGAAGTCGAGAAGCTGCTGGAGGAGCAGGTGATCTCGCAGGGGATGATTCCCAAGGTGAAGGCCTGCCTCCGGGCCTTGGAAGGTGGGGTGACGAAGACGCACATCATCAACGGCACGATCCCGCATGCGTTGCTCTTAGAGCTCTTCACTGCCGAGGGGGTCGGGACCGAAGTGTGCGCCTGAGAAGCGCGCTATGACGCGAGGGGGCTACAAAGCTACAAAGCATCCTAGCGTCCCAGCATGCCAGCGTGCTAGCGACCGGGGGATCGATGACCGAGACGGAAGGATGGATGGCCAGGGCGGGCGGGTGCTTGGCCAATACCTATGCCCGATTCCCGGTAGTCCTCGAGCGGGGGGAGGGGTGTCGGGTCTGGGATGTGGAGGGGAAGGAGTATCTCGACTTCGTCGCCGGGATCGCCGTCTGCGCCCTGGGCCACTGCCATCCGGCCATTGTCCAGGCTGTCACATCTCAAGCGGCAACGCTGCTGCACGTCAGCAACCTCTATCACGTCACTCCCCAGATCCGCCTGGCTGAACTCCTGTGCCAGCACTCCTTTGCCGATCGGGTCTTCTTTTGTAACAGCGGCGCCGAGGCCAACGAGGCGGCCATCAAGCTGGCCCGGAAGTACGCCAAGGACGGCGGCAGTCGAGAGCGGGTCGAGATCATCACCATGGAGGGCGGCTTCCACGGACGGACGATGGCCACCGTGACCGCCACGGCCCAGGCCAAGTATCAGCAGGGCTTTGAGCCGCTCCTTCCCGGCATCCGGTATGTCCCCTTCGATGATCTGGCAGCGGTCGAGCGGGCTGTCGGTCCCGCAACCGCGGCCATCCTGGTCGAGCCGATTCAGGGAGAAGGGGGAATCCGTGTCCCGTCGGCCGGGTATCTTCAGGGACTTCGGAAGCTCTGCGATGAGTCGGGGGCCCTCCTGATCTTCGACGAGGTCCAGACCGGCATCGGCCGGACCGGCCGCCTCTTTGCGTACGAACACTGGGGGGCTCCACCGGACATCATGACGCTGGCCAAGGCCCTGGGCGGCGGGGTTCCGATTGGGGCCATGCTGGCGACCGAAGTGGTGGCGGCGAGCTTCACCCCCGGGACCCATGCCGCGACATTCGGGGGAAATCCGTTGGTTACTGCGGCTGCCATTGCGACGCTCACGACGATCCTGGAACAGGGGCTTGTCGCCCGGGCGGGCGAGATGGGCGGGCGAGTACTGCAGGAGCTTCAGACCGTCCAGGCCCGCCATGCCGCGGTGAAGGCCGTGCGGGGGAAGGGGCTGCTGATCGGCATGGAGCTCGATCGAGAGGTGAGACCGGTCCTGAACCGGTGTCTCGAAGCGGGACTTCTGTTGAGCAATGCGGGCGAAAAGGTCATCCGGTTTGCGCCGCCCCTCATCGTGAGTGAGGAAGAGGTGCGAGCGGCGGCCGGCATCCTGGATAAGGTCCTCCAGGAGGTGACCGCGTGAAGCGAGACCTCATTTCCATCCGCGATCTGACCCGAGGAGAGATCGAGGGGTTCTTCGATCTGGCGACGGATCTCAAGCAACGGCTTCATCAGCAGATACCCCACCCCCTGTTGCCGGCCAGGACATTAGCCCTGATCTTCGAGAAGCCGTCGCTCCGAACGCGGGTGACCTTCGAGGTGGCGATGACCCAGTTGGGGGGGCATGCGATCTATCTGGCTCCGCAGGACATCCGTTTGGGGGCGCGGGAGACCGTCGAGGATGCCGCGAAGAATCTCTCGCGATGGGTGGATGGGATCGTCGCGCGCACCTTCAACCATGCCACCGTGGAGCAACTGGCGCAGCACGCGACGGTCCCGGTGATCAACGGGCTGACCGATCTCACCCATCCCTGCCAGGCGCTCAGCGACCTCTTCACCTTGAAGGAGAAGCGGGGCAACCTTGCGGGTCTCCGGGTCGCCTTCATCGGCGATGGCAATAATGTCTGCCATTCCTGGCTCTACGGGGCGGCGAAGATGGGGGTCGATCTCACCGTGGCGTGCCCCAAGGGGTACGCACCGAACCGGGACGTGGTGGCGAAGGCGCGGGAAGAGGCTGCGGCGACTCGGGCGCGGCTCGAGATCATTCACGACCCCGCCCGGGCCTCCGAGGGTGCGGATGTCCTCTACACGGATGTATGGGTGAGCATGGGGCAGGAGGAAGAGGGAAGTCGCCGGAAGCAGGAGTTTCAAGGTTTCCAGGTCAATCAGGCCCTGGTGGACCTCGCGCAGGAGGATGTGTTGGTCATGCACTGCCTCCCGGCCCATCGGGGCGAAGAGATCACCGATGAAGTGATGGACGGACCGCACTCCATCATTCTGGATCAGGCGGAAAACCGTCTCCATGTCCAGAAGGCGATCCTGGCAGCCCTCTTGGGGCGGTGAAGCTCAAGAGAGCAAGAAGCGGCCTGCCGTGATTTGATCGTGGACGAGATATGACGCAGCAGATCAGAAAAGTGGTGCTGGCTTATAGCGGGGGGCTCGACACCTCGGTGATCCTGCACTGGCTCATCAAGACCTACCGGTGCGAGGTCGTCGCCTACTGCGCCGATTTGGGTCAGGGCGAGGAGCTCGAACGGGTGAGAGAGAAGGCCGTGAAGACCGGGGCGCGCAAGGTGGTCATCGAAGATCTGAAAGAGGAGTTTGTCCGGGACTTCGTCTTTCCGTGCTTGAAAGCGAACGCCGTGTATGAGGGAGGGTATCTGCTCGGTACCTCTATGGCTCGCCCCTTGATCGCCAAGAGTCAGATCGAGATCGCCCGACGGGAGAGGGCGGATGCGGTCGCCCACGGGGCCACCGGAAAAGGGAATGACCAGGTGCGGTTCGAGTTGACCTATATGGCGCTGGATCCCGCGATCCGGGTCATCGCCCCGTGGCGGGAGTGGGACCTCAGATCCCGCTCTGACCTGATCGACTATGCGAGGCGGCATGGCATTGCGATCCCTGTGACGATGGAAAAGCCGTACTCGACTGACCGGAACCTTTTTCACATCAGCTTTGAGGGAGGCGTGCTCGAGGATCCGTGGCGAGAGCCGCCCCAGGAGATGTTCACCCTGACCGTTGCTCCGGAGAAGGCTCCTGACCATTCAACCTATGTCGAGATCGGCTTTACCGAGGGGCTCCCCGTCGCCGTGAATGGACGGAGGCTTTCGCCGGCGAAGCTCCTTGCGACGCTGAACGAGGTCGCGGGCAAGCACGGCGTCGGTCGGGTGGATCTCGTCGAGAACCGGTACGTGGGGATGAAGTCCCGGGGGGTCTATGAGACGCCCGGTGGCACGGTGCTGCAGGTGGCCCATCGGGCGGTGGAATCGATCACCATGGATCGCGAGGTCATGCACCTGAGAGATGCACTGATCCCTCGCTTTGCCGAGCTGGTGTATTACGGGTACTGGTATTCGCCCGAGATGGAAGTCCTGAAGCGGATGATCGACGAGACCCAGAAGCACGTGACCGGGACCGCGCGCCTCAAACTCTTCAAAGGCACCTGCATCGTGGTGGGAAGAAAGTCCCCTGTCTCCCTGTACGATGCCGCTATGGCGACCTTCGAGGCCGATCGGGTGTACGACCAGAAGGACGCCGGAGGGTTCATCCGGCTGAATGCCCTGCGATTGCGCCTCAAAGCCATGCGGCGGCGAGGAAAAAAGTAGCGATGGGCAAGACCAAGAAGGCGTGGGGAGGCCGGTTCGGGGAGGGGACCGATACGCAGGTCGAGGCGTATACGGCCTCGATCCCCTTCGATTGGCGTCTGTACCCATATGATGTGCAGGGATCGATCGCCTACGCCCGCGCGTTGATGAAGGCGGGCGTCCTGACCGGCGTCGAGGCGGGGCGAATCATTCGGGGCCTCGAAGAGATCAAGAAGGAGCTGGATAAAGGGCGGCTCGACCCCGATCCCGCCCATGAAGACATCCATATGTATATTGAAGGGCGGCTGATTGAAAAGATCGGCGAGGTGGGGGGCAAGCTGCACACCGGCCGGAGCCGGAACGAGCAGGTGGCGCTCGATCTCCGTCTGTATCTCAGGGCCGAGACCGGTGAGATCGTGCGCGAGATCCGTGCACTGCAGGAGGCCCTGTTGGACCAGGCCGAGACGCACTTGGATGTGATCATGCCGGGCTACACGCACCTGCAGCGGGCCCAGCCGCTCCTCTGGGCCCATCACCTGCTGGCCTATGTTGAGATGCTCCGTCGCGATGGGGCGAGATTCCGCGATGGTCTTCAGCGCGTCACCGTCATGCCCCTCGGCTCCGGGGCGTTGGCGGGGACCGCCTATGCGATCGACCGGGCCGCGCTCGCAAAGGAGCTGGGGTTTCCCGAGGTCTCGCGAAACAGCGTCGACGCCGTCTCGGATCGGGACTTTGCCGTGGAGTTTCTGGCGGCCGCCAGCATCACCATGATGCACCTGTCTCGTCTCTGCGAGGAGATCATCCTGTGGGCGTCGACGGAATTTGGCTTCGTCGATATCCCGGAGGCGTTTGCCACGGGGTCGAGCCTGATGCCCCAGAAGAAGAACCCGGATGTCGCCGAATTGGCCCGGGGGAAGACGGGGCGGGTCTTTGGCGACCTGATTGCACTCCTGACCGCCATGAAAGGGCTTCCCTTGAGCTACAACCGGGATCTCCAGGAGGACAAGGAACGGGTGTTTGATGCGGTAGATACACTGCGCGGGACGCTACAAGTCCTCGCCCCGTTGCTCCGGGGCCTTCGGGTGAATGCCGATCGCATGCGGCAGGCGACGGAAGAGGGATTCTTGAATGCCACTGATGCCGCAGACTACCTCGTGAGCAAGGGACTTCCCTTTCGCCGGGCCCATGAGGTCGTCGGCAAGATCGTGCGGTACTGCATCGAGCAGCGAAAGCGATTGGAAGAGCTTTCCCGGGAGGAGCTCTCGCGCTATTCCCCCCTTTTTGACGCAGGATTCTACACCTATATCGCTCTCGATGCCTCGCTGCACCGACGGGCAGTCGTGGGGGGGACGGCCCCGAAGCAGGTGCGCAAGGCCATTCAAGTGATCCGGGCCGAACTCAAGAAGGAAATGGGAAAGAAATGAGGGCTGTCATCATCGTCCTCCTTGTGGTCGTGTGGTTCCTCTCGGCCTGTGGCGTGAAGAACGGTCCCCGGCCCCCCAAGCCCGAACCCCCTCCCCAAACCTCGTACCTCGACCCCTGCACCGCGATTGAGTGTATTGCGTCGCGGAGGGGCGAATTTCTGTATATGTATTGGTTGGTCTGAGAAGCGACACGTCAGGGCGATGCATCAACCCCAATCTGTCACGCGTTTCATCATCCAAGTGGACCGGCCGGGCCAGAGGCTTGACATGGCGGCGGTCCACGACCTCCTCGGAGCGACAGGCATCGAACTCGACAGCAGCTACGGGCCTGTTCTGATTGACCCGAAGCTCGGGCGGTACGTGGTGCGCGGAACGGCCACGCCCGAGGCGCGATCGAAAGCCGAGCAGATCCCCGGGATCCGTTTCTTTGCCGATACCCGCCAGCAGCCGCTGTCCCGGTAGCGGAATCTGGTTCGCGTACACAACGACCCACGGGACAACGAGGTGCACAAGGCAGTCGTTGACCCATCGCCATCGTGATTCATTGACGCTGGGAGGAAAAAGGTGCATCGCCGCATCGTGTTACTCCGGAGCCGGAAGCCATTGCAGCAGGCGTGGGGCCGCCGATCGTTTGCCCTAGTCGGTTCCCTGCTTGAGACCGCGATCAAAGTCAGCGGCATGGTGTTCGATGAGAGATACCATCCGGTTCGGATCCTGGGTCGGATTGGCCCTGCCGCGGAACGCCCCGCCGCCCGAGGCTTCAATTATGGCGACGTTGAGGCGGTCACCATGTATAGCGTGCGGTGTGAGTTCGAGGACGAAGACGCCATCGCACGCCTCCGCCACGACCGCGCGCAGGATGTGGTCGGGGTGTTCGCCGATCCCTCGGTTGCCCCCTTTCCTGCCCCCTACTGCGGTGACCGCCCGATCGGCAGTGACCGCGACGTGGCCCGCAAGTTGGGGGTTGCGATATTGCGCCGCGTAGGCCTCACCGGACGGCGGGTGCGTGTGGCGGTGGTGGACACCGGCATCGATGGCAGCCGCATCCCGGTCGCCGGGGGCTGGGCCCCCTTTCCGGGGTACGTGCCAGGCTCTACGCCTCCGGATCATGGGACGATGGTGGCCCATGACGTCCGCATCGCGTCCCCTGAGGCGCGCATCCTCGACTACGCCCTGCTTCAGTCTCAGGCCGGGACCTGGACCGCGTTTCTGTCGGATGCCATCGCTGCCTTCGCTGACCTCAGGGATCAGCTGGACCGCGAGCCCGGTCCGTTGGTCGTCAACAACAGTTGGGGCATGTTCGATCGCTCCGAAGACGCGCCCATCGGCTCGCCCGAGAACTATAGCGCCAATCCAGAGCACCCCTTCAACCAGATCGTGGCCAGCCTGGTGGCGGCGGGCGCAGACGTCTTCTTTGCGGCGGGCAACTGTGGCGCCGAATGCCCTGATGGCCGGTGTGGCACCGGGGACACCGGCCCTGGAGCGAGCATCCATGGCGCAAACTCGCATCCCGACGTGGTGACCGTGGCCGCCGTGACCGTGACCGATCGCCGGTTGGGCTACTCGTCCCAGGGGCCGGGAGGGCTGTATAATCGTAAGCCCGATCTCGCAGCCTACAGCCACTTCCGGGGCTCTGGGGTCTACCCGGCCGATGGTGGAACGTCGGCTGCATCCCCGGTCGCTGCCGGGGTGGCTGGTGCAATTCGCCAGAAGGTCTCCACCAAGAAGCTCGGCCCCGCCCAGTTGAAGGGTCTGCTGCAGCGCACCACCCGCGATCTGGAGGGCAACGGCTGGGACTACGACCTAGGCTATGGGGTCATCGACGCGGCGTCGGCCGTCAAGGCCCTGAGGCTCAAGCCGAAGAAGAGATCGAAATAGCAGTCACGACCCACGTCGGCCCTAGACCCTTCGGATGAACTCCCGGATGGCGGCGTTGACCTCTTTCGGTGCTTCAAGGGGGAGCATGTGCCCTCCCTTCTCGATCACCCTCAGAGTGGATCCGGATATCTCTTGATGTAGACGCTTGGAGTGACGGACCGGCGTCATCCGGTCTTCGCTCCCGCACAGGATCAGCGTTGGCAGCTTGAGCCCTTTGAGCTGACCCCTGAAATCAAAGTTGCGGCAGGCGGCGAAATCGCCCAGGATCGTCTCCAGGCTGCAGCGCCGGACATCATCTCGCGCCATGGCCAGTGCCTCCTTCGTGACCAGACTCGAGAAGAACATCCCCTTGAACTTATGCGGAATGGTGGCCGCCGCCCACAGGAGCATGTTGGGCGTGAGCGCCAGCATATCAAGGTAGGCCGCCGTTGCGACGAGGATCACGCCCTTGAGTAGCTCCGGATGTTCCAGGGCGACCTGGAGCGCAACGGCCCCGCCCATCGAGTGGCCCGCCAAAAAGACCTTTCTTCTTCCAACTCGTTGGAGCAGCCCTTTCACCGTCAGGGCGTACCGCTTGATAGATGGGTCGCTCACCGGCTCGGAGGTGCCATGCCCTGGCAGGTCCACCGCGACCACCGCGAAGTCTTTGGAGAGGCCGTCCAGCTGGTACCGCCAGGAGTCGGCGCTGCACCCACTGCCGTGAATCAGGACTAGGCGGTCACGCCACAGGGGCCATCGCGCCCCCGCGCGAGCGTACGCAACCGGCAGTCTATCAATCCGAAGGCGTTCCCGATGAAGCCGCCTCGGCGGCGCGATTGGCATAGTGGGATGGAATTATGGGAAGTGACCGGGGGAAAGTCAAACGGAATCGGGATCAGATTGCGGCTTCAAAACATCGGGGTGGGGATGTCGCCCCAGACCACATGGGGCGGTGGTGTGTCGATCCCGCTCACCTCCGGGACAGAAATATCGACTTTTGCCAGCACGATCGGGTCCCGGCCGTAGGCAGATGTGATGATGTCCCTCTCTGTGGCTTCCACCGTGTGGATTCGTGCCGCGGTGAAGAGCACCTTGTAGTGTCGCCGGTCGAAGTCGGCTCGCGTCTGATGACCTCCGGACTTGTGGACCGCCTCGATGGGGAGATCCGGGAGGTACCACTCCACGGGCACGACGTAGACGATGAGCTTTGCCGGACGGGCAGCGATAATTGCTTTTTGCACTCTAGTGTCGGCTATCGCCGTGCGATACGCCGCGCCCAACTCCTGGTCGGTCAGGAGGGCGGGGGAGAGCACTGCGGTGCTTTTCGTGTAAAAAGCTGAGATCTTTGAGAGCGAATAGTCGCGCAGGCCGAAGCCGAGCGTGATCGTCGCCGGGAGTAGCACCGCGTAGAGCCCAAGGACTGCGAGAACCCTCTTGCTCGTCGATACCGGCAGGATCCGGGGGAGCCGCTTGGACAGGCTTCGCGGCAGAAACATCCCTGTCCGGGCTTGATAAGCACGGTAGGCTTCGCCGAATCGGGTCAGACACTGCTCTTCCTCCCAGTGGGCCAGAACGGCGTACAGGAAGAGCATCGTGACGTAAGTGACAAGTACCAGGAAGCGTGGCCAGATCAACAGGGTTCCTAGACCTATCACTGCCAGTCCGACATACTGCGGATGTCGGATGAGCGCGTAGACCCAGCCGGTGACCGGGCCGCGGCCCCGGAGTTTTGCCCAGTAGACGGGGATCGCACCGGCCAGGAACAGCACCGCGCCGGCGAGGATCAGCAGCCCGCCGAGCCCGGGCAGGGCGTTGAGGAGCGGGCTGCTAGTCTCCGAGATGTGCGGCAGAAAAAACTGGGTGAGCCACGCGGTCCAGGGCCACCGGTGGAAGACGTTGAGCGTTGGTCCATACGCCGAGTAGAAGTACAGGGCGAAGGGGCTGATCATGAACAGGATCTCGAAGACGATGACCACGTAGAACATCCACACCGCTGGCTTCAACGCTTTCCTCATGTTCGTCATCACTGCTCCCTTTCGATCCGGACTTCTGCGGTTGGCCCACCCGTTTGTGGCAGCGACGGTCATCGGGCCATCTCAGTTAGTTGTCAAGTTCAAAATGAGGTCGGCCAGAAGAATTTTCGGCCGCCTTCGGGGTGCCTGCGCTCAGTGCGATGCCAGGGGGCAGGGGGGATGTCCTTCAACTCGCCTTGCCAAGAAAGAATCGCTTACGTGTCCGGGACGCGCGAGCGCCTCGACTCTTATCCTGTCCCCCCGCCGGGTGTCGGTCTCCTCAGTGAGCCAGGAAGAGGTCGTACACGTAGTCGTGGGCGGCCAGGGCCTTTGTGCTCATGGTGCCCGCCTGGACGCGCTTGACGATCTCCTCGCGGGAGAGGTCGAAGATCGCCTCGAAGATCTGCGTGTGCTCCTGGCTGTTTGCCTCCCCCGCGACGAAGAGCACGCGGGCGCTGTGCTGGATGTAGCGGGGGCAGAGGAGCTGCCGCTTGAGGAGCTCCATGATGACGGGCGCCTTGGCGCGGTCGAAGCGGCCCGGGTCGCCGCGGCGGTCCAGCTCGGCGAAGAACGCGTACGTCCACTCGTTGTGGGAGTCCCACAACTTCTCGAACAGCTCTTTCGTGAAGCGGGTACCCGCCTTGACCTGGAAGGCGTTCTGGGCCGGGACGAGCCCGTCCTCGGTGAGGGCCGGGCCTTTGAGGTAGCCGTCCTTCGTGATGGCGGCCCGGTGATGGATGAGGGCCCAGAGCCAGGAGACGTCGATCCGATAGGTGGCGAGGTCGTTCATGAACCTGAGGTGGAGCTCGTAGTCGTCGATGGCGGCCGCGAAGTTGCCGTTGAGGATCTGGAAGCCGTAGTTCGCGGCCATGTAGAAGGCGTGCTGGATGTTCTCGATCGTGATGTCGCCCTTCGGCACCCCGTAGATGTCCTCCCAGAGCTCTCGCGTGAAGAGCTTCTCCGGCGTGTCGTACATGTCCTTCGTGATGACCCAGGCCGTGATCTTGCCTTGCGCGTTCAGCAGGTCGCGGGATTGGAGGAGGGACCGCTCCGCGTCGCTGAGACCGCTGGCGACCGTCGGCACCGGTTTGCCCTTCACGTCCACGGTCTCGCGCGGCGCATCGACGAGGGCGTGGAGCTGCGTCACCGGCGCCTGGAGGGGCCCGTTGCCCGCGGCGACGTAAGCCGGCTCCGGGCTGGCGACCCAACTCTGCCGATAGGCATCGTAGAGGCGTCCCCTGACCCGGCCGGAGAGGATCTCTTCCAGGGTGGGCTGCTGCCCGGCGGGGAAGGGTCCGTCGGGCACGAACAGGAGGCCCAGCAGGCGCTCTCTGAGCTTGTCGATGACAATGGCGCGGAGCGCGAGCGGGTTGTAGCTGGCGCGGCCATACGGGTCGGCCTGCGGGTAAATCATGACCGCGGCCATGCCGCCGATGGGGCCCCCATGGCTGAGCTCGCCGTTCTTCATGCCGGCCATGAGCATCATCAGCGCGTTGTACCGCTGGTACGCGATCATGTTCGGCGAGGCCATGCCGATCGACTGCGGATCCGGAAAGACGCCCTGCGGGTCGTCCTTCCACATCTCGATGAGGCTGCCCAGGTAGTCCCAGCGGCCGACGTTCGTCCCCAGGAGCCGGCGCCGCAGCACCCAGGCGATCGCGGGCAGGAACCGGCCCGCGTTGCCCTCCTCATACAGGATCTTGATCTTGAAGGTCCCCGGCCGCACGCCGATCGCCTCCTCCACCCGCACCAGGAGCTTCTCGAGAATCAGGGCCTCCTGCGGGGTCTGGATCTTCGGGATGTAGTAGTACATGCCGGTGCCGGCGCGCGTGAGGCCGTCATAGGTGTTGACGGCCCAGAGGATGGTAATGGGGATCATGGCGGGCACAGGCCGGCCGTCCACCGTGATGTGGTCGTACTGCACGTGCATCCCGGGAGGCCGGGCGAACCGGGTCGGCCACTCGGCCGGGGACTTCTTGATCCGGTACACGCGAGGCTGGCCTTTTTTCACCACCTCGTAGGGACGGTCGGCCCAGCGGCCCTCCATAATGTCTTTGGCGTTCTGCATGGCCGCGAAGACCCCGATGGGCTGATTCTTAGGCGCGCCGTCGGGCCGGAAATGAGGGGGCGAGGCGTCCTCGAAGTCCGGCATGTTTATGGGCGCCGCGCTGTTCAAGGCGTTGAAGGCCATGTCGAGCGGATGCCACGGGCCCGTGAGTTCCAGGCCAGGGTTCGTCAACGGATGGGCGTCCTTCGGGATGGGCACCTCGTCGTTGAGGCGCCAGCGCCACTGGCTGTCCTGGCCGAGGAAGTTGTCGATCATGCCCTGGACGATCTGGTGAAAGGTCCAGGGCTTCCCCGTCACGGGGTCGTCGAAGGTGTCGTCCCACTTCGGCCAGGCGTATTTCTCCCTGACCGGCGCGGAGGATGCGAGGAGCTCCCGGCGCGCGGTGAGGGCCTTCGCGATCTCGGGAGCCAGCTCGCGGGTGAGCGCGACGATCAGCTGTTCGACGTCGACTTCCCGGCCGTTGACTTTCTTGGTCCCGAAGAGCTCCGGAAAGGTTTGGGCGATGTCCTCGCGGATGATCATGGCCTCGGCCTCCTCAACATGTCCCTGTGGACATGCCTATCATTGAACCACCGGGCCGCCTGGACCCGGCTGCCGTACGGGCCCCCCCCTGGATGCTACCGGCGGCGGAAATAGCCAGATGCTAAAGGAGGATGGAGCGCCAGTCAAGGGGGCGATCGTGACGGGGGCCGCGGCATCGGCCGCGCCGCGGCGCTCGCTCCTACTTTCCCTTTGACAGGCTGCCAGGGCTGTGCTACCTAACGAGAAGTACGACAGAGTCCCGCCGCGCGGGAGACATTCATCCATGCATCACTTTCACTACCGGGGTGAGGATCTCTACTGTGAAGAGGTCCCCATCTCGGCCCTTGCCGATGAGGTTGGGACCCCCTTCTATCTGTACAGTCACGCCACCCTCACCCGCCATTTTCGCGTCTTCGATGAGGCCTTCCGGGAGGTTCCGCGTCTGATCTGCTTTGCCGTCAAGGCGAACGCCAGCCTCGCTATCCTGAAGCTCTTCGCCACGATGGGCGGTGGGGCGGACGTGGTCTCGGGCGGAGAGCTCTTCCGGGCGCTCTACGCAGGCATACCTCCCGAGCGGATTGTCTTCGCCGGGGTGGGGAAGAATCGGGAGGAGATGCAGGAAGCCCTCAAGGCGGACATCCTCATGTTCAATGTGGAATCCTCGCAAGAGCTACGTCTGCTCAATCAGGTGGCGGGAGAGATGGGGACGGTGGGACGGGTGGCCGTTCGGGTGAACCCCGATGTGGATCCCAAGACGCATCCGTACATCTCCACCGGGCTCAGGAAGAGCAAGTTCGGCATAGACATCTCGATCGCCTTGGAGGAGTATCAGCTGGCGCAGACGCTGTCCCACATCGCCATCGTCGGAATCCATACCCATATCGGCTCGCAGATCACCGATGTGAGTCCCTTCGTCGATAGCCTGACCCGCATTGCCGAGTTGATCCGTGAGCTGCGCACGCGTGGGATGGATATTCGGTACCTCGATGTGGGCGGCGGGCTGGGGATCCCGTATGGAGACGAGACGCCGCCGCACCCGACCGAGATGGCCCGGGCGGTCATCCCCATCCTGAAGGATCTGGGATGTACCATCCTCTTTGAGCCGGGACGCGTGATTGTCGGGAACGCCGGGATCCTCGTGACCAGGGTCCTCTACACGAAACGGACCCCCACGAAGGATTTTATCATTGTGGATGCGGGGATGAACGACCTGATCCGCCCGAGCCTGTATGGCTCGTACCACGCCATCCAGCCCGTCCGGCGGCAGGAAGGGCGGCAGCGCCTCACCGTGGATGTGGTTGGCCCGATCTGCGAGTCGGGAGACTTCTTGGCGAAGGATCGGGAGATCGCCATGGTGGAGCCCGGAGAGCTCTTGGCGGTGATGAGCGCCGGCGCCTACGGATTTACCATGGCCTCGAACTATAACGCCCGACCTCGGGCCGCCGAGGTCCTGGTCAGGGGCGATCGGCACTTCCTGATCCGGGCGCGGGAGCGTTACGAGGATCTCATTCGCGGCGAAGAGATTCCGGACAACCTCTGATTTGACGACCGATGACCGTGGAGGGTATCGGGTAGAACACCCAAGACCCATAGACGGGGAGGAGGAGGGCGATGAAGAAGAGCTTTGAAGGTTCCATCGTGGCGATGGTCACCCCCTTTCGAGACGGAAAGGTCGATGAACCCAAGATCCGCGAGCTGGTCGAGTTTCACGTCAAGAACGGGACCGATGCCATTGTTCCGTGTGGGACCACCGGTGAGTCTCCGACACTGAGCCATGCGGAGCACAAGCGGGTCGTGGAGGTCACGATTGAGGCGGCGGCGGGCCGGATCCCCGTGGTGGCCGGGACCGGGTCTAACTCCACCGCCGAGGCGATCGAGCTCACCCAACACGCCAAGAAGGCGGGCGCGGACGGCGTGCTGATGGTCTGCCCCTACTACAACAAGCCCACACAGGCAGGCCTGATTGCCCACTACACAGCGGTGGCGGCGGCGGTGGACATCCCGATCATCATGTACAACATTCCGGGGCGGACCGGGGTCAACATGCTTACCGAGACCGTGGCGGCCCTAGCGGAGCTGCCAAGCGTCGTCGGCATGAAAGAGGCCAGCGGATCGCTCGAGCAGATGACGGAGGTCATCAGTCTCTGCGGGGATCGGCTCACGGTCGTCTCGGGCGATGATACGTTGACCCTCCCCCTGATGGCCGTTGGGGGGAAGGGGGTGATCTCGGTTGTCGCCAACATCGTCCCGAAGGAGACGGCAGAGATGACCCGTGCCGCGTTGAACGGCGATTGGAAGCGGGCGAAAGAGCTTCACCTCCGCCTCTTCCCCCTCTGCAAGGCCATGTTCTACGAAACCAATCCGATCCCGGTGAAGACCGCCATGCAGCTTCTCGGGAGACTGAATGGCGAGCTCCGGCTGCCGCTCTGTCCGATGTCTCAGGCCAACCGGGACAAACTGCAGAAGGCACTGCGAGCCTATGGCCTACTGTCGTGAGCCTTCGGGGCGTGAGAATACAGCCCAGAGCCGATCGCTGAATCACCGAGCGGAGGAGCGATGATCCGAGTCATTGTGACCGGGGCCGCTGGGAGGATGGGGGGTCGCGTTCTGGCCCTCGCGAAGGAGGCGGGCGACTTTCGGATCGTCGGGGCCACGGAACGCCCCGGTCACACCGCCATCGGGCAAGATGTCGGAGAGGTGGCCGGGATCGGGGCGGTGGGGGTCAAGGTGGCCGATGGCCTGGCGAAGATCATCACGGGCGCCGACGTCGTCATCGACTTTACGGCGCCGGAGGCCTCTATCGATCATCTCCGTGAGGCGAGCAAGGCGGGTGTGGCCATCGTTGTGGGCACGACGGGGCTGACCAAGGAACATCTCGCGGAGGCCCGGCGTCTCGCCGCCCACATAGCCTGCGTCATTTCCCCGAACATGAGTGTGGGGGTCAACGTCCTCTTCAAGGTGTTGCGGGAGGTGGCCCGGACCCTGGGGGACGACTATGATGTGGAGATTGTCGAGGCCCACCACCACTTCAAAAAGGATGCCCCGTCCGGCACCGCCCTCCGGATGGCCCAGGTGGTGGCCGAGGCGTTGGGGCGGGACCTGGAACAGGTCGGCATTTACGGGAGGAAGGGGATCGTGGGGGAGCGGCCACAGGCGCAGATCGGCGTCCATACCGTCCGCGCAGGCGATATCGTGGGGGAGCATACCGTCCTCTTCGGAGGCATGGGAGAGCGGATCGAAATTGGTCACCGGGCGCATAGCCGGGACAATTTCGCTCGGGGGGCGCTGCGAGCTGCTCGGTTCGTGGCGCAGGCCCCCAAGGGGATCTATGACATGGCGGACGTCCTCGGGCTGACATAGGAGATGTCGGCAGACTTCAGCCAGGATCATGCCGCTCTTTCCTGGAGACATTATCGCCACGGGGACCCTGTCTGGCATCGGCCCGATGAAGCCCACCCGCCAGCCCTAGGAGGCCCGATGAAGAGACAGTTTCCGTATGCCACCAGACTGAGGCAGCTCCCCCCGTATCTCTTCGCGGAGATCGATCGGCTCAAGCAAGAGGCGATCAAGCGGGGAACGGACATCATCGATCTGGGGGTCGGGGACCCGGACCTTCCGACGCCCCCCCATATCGTCAAGCGGATGGCCGAGGCCGCCGCAGACCCCCGGCATCACCGCTATCCCTCGTATGAGGGGCTCTTGGAGTTCCGCGAGGCGGTGGCCGAATGGTACCGGAACCGGTTCGGGGTGGACCTCGATCCTACCACAGAGGTCTTGACGCTCATCGGCAGCAAGGAGGGGATCGCCCACATGCCGCTCGCCTTCATCGAGCCCGGCGATGCGGTGCTCATCCCCGATCCCGGCTATCCGGTCTATCAAGCGGCGACGGCCTTTGCCGGTGGAACCCCCTATGCCCTCCCTCTCTATCCTTCGAACGGCTTCCTACCGGATCTGGAGAGCATCCCGGTCGACGTGCTGCGCAAGGCCAGGATGCTCTTCCTGAATTACCCCAACAATCCGACGGCGGCGGGTGCCCCCGAGGCGTTCCTGGCTCAGGCTGTCACCTTTGCCCGGAGACACCGTCTCATCCTCTGCCACGATGCCGCCTACTCCGAGATCGCCTTCGACGGCTTCCGGCCCTCCTCTGTCCTGAGCGTCGAGGGGGCCAAAGAGGTGGCGATCGAGTACCACTCGTTGTCCAAGACGTACAACATGACCGGCTGGCGGATCGGGTTTGCCGTGGGGAATGCCCACCTCTTGGCCGGACTTGGCCGGATCAAGACCAATGTGGACTCCGGCGTCTTCCAGGCGATCCAGCTCGCCGGGATCGAGGCGCTCAAGGGCCCGCAGGACTGCGTCGCGGCCCACTGCAAGGTCTATCAGGAGCGACGGGACGTCCTCGTCGAGGGTCTCACCCGTCTCGGATGGAACGTCCCGAGGCCGCGGGCCACCTTCTACGTCTGGATCCCGGTCCCTCCAGGGCAGAACTCCACCGAGCTCGCCAAGCGGCTCTTGAGTGAGGCAGGGATCGTGATGACGCCGGGCATCGGTTTCGGCCCCCACGGCGAGGGGTTTATCCGGGCCGCCCTCACCGTTCCGGTTGACCAGATTCGGGAGGCCGTGGAACGCATCGGCACGATGAGCCTGTAGTGGTTGGTGGATGGTGGTTAGTGATTGGTGGCTGGAAGGCTAGGAGGCTAAACGCAACAAACCCAATAAACTCTACGAACCCTATGAACCCAACAAACCCAACAAACCCCGTTGCCTATCTCGGTCTCGGCGGAAACGTGGGGGATCGGCAGAGAGCGCTCGAGCAGGCCCTCTCGCTCCTCCTATGCCGTCCCGGCATCCACCTCCTCCGCCTCTCGTCCCTGTATGAGACGGAGCCGGTGGAGGCGGCGGCGGGCTGGTTCTTCAATAGCGTGGCAGAGATCGAGACCTCTCTCGGCCCCGACGAGCTGCTCGCGACCCTCGGGGAAGTGGAGGAGGCCTGTGGCCGGCCGCGCCGCCGCGAGCGGGGAGAGGCACGCCTCGTAGACCTGGACCTTCTCCTCTACGGATCTCGCATCATCGCGGAGCCGCATCTTCAGGTCCCGCACCCCCGGATGCACCTGCGACGCTTCGTCCTCATCCCGCTGGCCGAGCTGGACCCCGGTCTGGTGCACCCGGGGCTCGGGACCCGGGTGAGTGACCTCCTCGCGCATCTTCCACAGCTTCCCGAGGTTCGGATGGTGGCCCGGGAGTGGTGTGTCGCCCGGGCCGGAAAGAGGAGTGTACCGTGACCGCCGGCTTCGAGGCGCACTACCTGGCCGTCGAGGGGCCGATCGGGGTGGGCAAGACGGCGCTCGCCGAACTGCTGGCCCAACGGCTGCAGGCGCGGGCGGTTCTGGAGGCGGCCGAGGAGAACCCCTTCCTGAAGGATTTCTATCAGGATATGCGGCGGCACGCCTTTCAGACCCAGCTCTATTTCCTGCTGACCCGCTTCCGCCAGCAGCAGGAGCTCCTGCAATTCGATCTGTTCAAGCAGCGGGTGGTCTGTGACCATCTCTTTGCGCGGGACCGGATCTTCGCCTATCTCACCCTGGATGATCACGAGCTCGCCCTCTACGAGAAGATGCACGCCCTCTTGGAGGCCCGCATCCCCAAGCCCGACTTCGTTATTTACTTGCAGGCGGACGTGGAGGTATTGTATAAGAGGATCGCCGTCAGAGGGCGGGCATACGAACGGGACATCCCGCGCGCATACCTGGAGGATGTGGTTCAGGCGTATACGCACTTTTTCTTCCATTACACGGAGACGCCTCTACTGGTGGTCAACACGACGGACATCGACTTTGTCAAACGGAAGGGGGACCTTGACGACCTCATAGGACAGATGCAGTCGATGAAGCGGGGAATGCGGTATTACGTCCCGCTTGGATCCTAGGCGGACCGAGACGGGCAGGGAAGGGCCGCTCGAACGGCAGGAAATGCCACCCTGAACAGAAACCGTCGGGAGTGGCGAAGGGTCTCAGGACGCGAGAGCGGCATCGCTCACTCTAGGCCTCCCGGCACGTCCGGGAGGTCTTTTTTGTTCATAGTTCGGGTTCATGGTTCAGAGTTCGTTAAGAGCCCAGGTTTTTCCATGAACCATCAACCATGAACCATGAACCTTGAGGGAGGAGGGATCGATCGTGGCGACAGCGCGGGTAACGACGGTCACCTTGCGGGAGATGAAGGATCGCAGCGAAAGGATCAGCATGCTCACAGCCTACGACTACCCGATCGCTCGGCTCCTCGATGAGGCGGGGATCGAGGTGATCCTGGTGGGCGACTCGTTGGCCATGGTGGGGCTCGGGTATGAGACCACCCTGCCCGTCACCATGGAGGAGATGCTGCATCACGTGCGCGCCGTGAGTCGAGGGGTGAAGCGGGCCCTCCTCGTAGCCGACATGCCGTTCGGCTCGTTTCAGGCCAGCGTGGAAGACGGGGTGAGGAACGCCGGTCGATTTCTGAAGGAGGCCGGCGCCCAGGCGGTCAAGCTGGAGGGGGGGCGCGAGGTAGCTGACCTCACGCGGCGTCTCACATCCGTCGGCATCCCCGTGATGGGTCACCTCGGGCTGACCCCCCAGATGGTCCATCAGTTCGGGGGTTTCAAGGTTCAGGGCCGGACCGCGGCGGCGGCTGAGCGTTTGCGGGAGGATGCCCTGCTCCTCGAGGAGGCAGGGGTCTTTGCCCTCGTGCTCGAAGGCATCCCCTGGCAGGTGGCGGAGGTTATCACCACAGAGCTCCGGATCCCGACCATCGGCATCGGGGCGGGATCCTCTTGCGATGGCCAGGTGCTGGTGACGAACGACCTCCTCGGGCTCTTCGACGACTTCACCCCCAAGTTCGTCAAGCGCTACGCGAACCTGAAGGAGACCATCGCGGCGGCCTTCACCCGGTACCGCCAGGAGGTCAAGGCCGGCGAGTATCCCGGCCCCGAGCATGCCTTTCGCCTCGATGACGGGGAGGTCCGGCGGTGGCAAGAGCAGCTCGACCGGCGGCGTCGGCAGGTGAAGACGCTCGGGCGGGGCTGAGGCGATGGAGGTGCTCGGCGACGCAACCCAGATGCAGAGGCGGGTGAGCGCGCTTCGTGCAGCGGGGAGGGCAATCGGCTTCGTCCCCACCATGGGCTACCTGCACGAAGGCCACCTCTCCCTCTTGCGCACCGCCCGCCGCAACAACCCCGTCCTGGCGGTGAGCATCTTTGTCAACCCGACCCAGTTTGACCGGCAGGAGGATCTGGAGCGTTATCCGGTCGATCTCGAAGGGGATCTCGCCAAGGCGGCCGCCGAGGGGGCCGATCTCGTCTTCGTCCCGGAGCAGAAAAGCATGTATCCGGACGGGTACGCCACGTTCGTCGAGGTCGAGGGACTCACGCGCCGGTGGGAAGGTACGTACCGCCCCGGGCACTTCCGGGGAGTCACAACGATCGTGGCGAAGCTTTTCCATATCGTGAGACCGCACCGCGCCTACTTTGGCCAGAAGGACTACCAGCAGGCGTGCGTCATCACACGCATGGTCCAGGATCTCGATATGGATATCGAGGTAGTCGTGCTGCCCACCGTCCGGGAGCCGGATGGGCTTGCCATGTCCTCTCGCAACGTCAATCTCACACCGGGTGAGCGGCGGCAGGCCCCGGTGTTGTACCAGGCCCTCCGGTGGGCCGCCGATCAGGTTAGGCGCGGTGAGCGGGATGCCCGAGGGCTGGCGGAGGGGATGCGGCGGATGATCCACCAGGGGACCACCGCTACGATTGATTATGTCGCCGTGTGCCATCCCAGCTCCCTCGAGCCGCTGGAGACGGTGGAAGGTCCAGCCGTCGCGCTGCTCGCCGTCCGCTTTTCGAAGGCACGTCTCATCGACAACCTTATGATCGATACTCATTGAGTGAAGGGAGAGGCGACCATGCATCGGATCATGCTGGCATCCAAGATTCATCGGGCCGTGGTACGAGAGGTGAATCTTCAGTACGAGGGGAGCATCACCATCGATGAGACGATCCTCGCCGCTGCCGACGTCCTCCCGTACCAGCAGGTGCAGGTCTATAACGTCAGCACCGGGACGCGCTTCGAGACCTACACCCTCTCCGGAGAGGCCGGCTCCGGCACGATCGTCGTCAACGGGGCAGCGGCGCGGCTGGCGCATCCCGGCGACCGTTTGATCATCGCCGCCTACGGCATGGTCGAAGAGGCTCGGGCGGGAGAGCACAAGCCCAGGATCGTCCTCCTCGACGAACAGAACCGGATTGCCGCAACCCTGTAAGGGGTGCTCCGCGTCCGGGCCCCTTTCCTCGGGCATTCCGCCGCCCTCGCCCTAGATCTGCCTGTCCCTATCCCTCTCCAACCCAACATACAGGGGTTGTTCCACGAAGAAATAAAATCATCGGAACCTGTTGATTTTTCTTGACAAGAGGATTCTAAAACGATATTTTTCAGCCGCGAAGTGGGATGATGTGGGAAGGAATGGTATAAAAGGTGCATATTTGGGAAGGTCATGAGATTCATCGGACGATTCCCGCACACCATCGACGATAAAGGCCGACTGAGCATCCCGGCCAGATTCCGCCAGACGCTGAAGAAGCGGGGTCAGAACATCCTCGTCCTCACCGACTTTGACACCTGTATCACCGCCTACCCGCTCGATGTCTGGGCACGGTTTGAGGAAAGAATCCAAAACCAGAGCAACTTTGAAAAGGACATCCGCGCCTTCCTTCGCCTCTTCTATTCGGGGGCGACTGAGAGTCCGGTCGATGGACAGGGACGCATCCTGGTCCCTCCCCAGCACCGGGAGAAGGCCGGTCTCAATCGGGAGGTGATTATTGTCGGGGCCCTGAATCGGATCGAGATCTGGGATCGGGAGCGTTGGGAGCAGTTCCTGACGACCTCCCCGGTTACCTTCGAAGATATCGCCACCAAGTTGACCCAGTTGGGAATCTAGCCATGGAGCAGAGATGGTCATAGTGGAGAAACAGAGAGCGGAACGGATCGCGATCTTGCGGCTGGCAGGGTCCATTGATCTCGTGCGGATGATGGCGCTCCGCGAGGCCATCATCAAGGTGGCGGCAGAGGGGTACCTGCAGGTCATTCTGGACTGTCGCCGCCTGCGTTCGGTGAACGAGAAGAGTCTCGAGGTGTTGACCAGCACCCTGTGCCGGCTCCGGCGCTTTGATGGCGATGTGAGTCTGCTGGCGCTCCCTCCCGCAGTCGAGGAGACGTTTCGGTCCGCCGGGGTGTTCCCATTTTTTGAGCACTACCGGGAGGAGCGCGGCGCCCGACAGGCCTGTCGACTCAAGCGCCTCGCCATGGCGGGGTGACGACTGGGCATATCCCGGTCCTGGTCCGGGAGGTGGTGGCCGCCCTCGGACCGAGGCCGGACGGGCTGTACTTGGACTGCACCGTCGGGGGTGGAGGCCACGCCGCAGCGATCCTGGATGCGGCCGGACCGCCATCTCGGCTGGTCGGGGTCGATCGGGACCCCGAGGCGATTGCCGTTGCCAGGGGTGCACTGGAGCGTTTCGGCGACCGGGTGCGATTGATCCGTGGGGATTTCCGGGAGCTGCCCGTGCTGGTGTCCACGCTCCACCTGGGGCGATTCGACGGGATCCTTTGTGATCTGGGGGTCTCGTCGCTGCAGCTCGCCGATCCTGGTCGGGGGTTTAGCTTCAGCATGGAGGGGCCTCTGGATATGCGAATGGACCGGCACGGTGGGGGGCTAACGGCCCGGGCGCTCCTCCACGCCCTTCCGGAGGAGCGCCTCGCGCGGATCATTCGAGAGTACGGCGAGGAGCGGTGGGCCCGTCAGATTGCCCGGGCAATCGCGCGCGCGCGCGATCACGGATCCTTAGAGACCACGCAGGAGCTGGCCACGGTCATCAGCCGGGCCATCCCGCGGCGACTCTGGCCCCGCCGGATCCATCCGGCGACGCGCACCTTTCAGGCGATCCGCATCGCCGTCAATCAAGAGCTGGAGGGGCTGGAGGAGGCGCTTGAGGCGGCGATAGACCTGCTCAAAATTGGGGGACGGATCTGTGTGATCGCCTTTCACTCCCTGGAGGATCGGGTGGTAAAGCATCTATTCCGTCGGCTGGCGGCGCCGGGCGCGGTCCCCCGTGTCCGGATCCTCACCCGGCGTCCTGTGACGCCGTCGGCTGGCGAGACGGGCGTGAACCCTCGGGCTCGGAGCGCTAAGCTGCGGGCCGCCGAGCGGCGGGAGGAGCAGGATGGCCCCTGAGGTCCGCTCAGGATCGATCCAGCAGGAGCTCCCCTTCGGAGTCCGGGCCCGGCGCGCGAAGCGGGGGCTGTCACCCGAGTCCAAACAGAAGCTCATCGTGTGCGGGGTGCTGCTGCTCGGTCTGCTCTTCTACGTGTGGCAGCACATCCAGGTGGTGCGTCTTGGCTACCAGATCGAGCGGCACCGGGCCGCGCAGGCCAGCCTGACCCAGGAAGGGAAGACGCTCCGGATGGAGCTCAGCCGACTCCGCTCCCTGAAGAGGGTCGAAGAGTTCGCCCGACGTGAGCTGGGCATGGTCAACCCCCGTCCGGGGCAGATCATCCAGCTCGAGGAGCCGTAGATGACCGCGTCCTTCGGGACCCCTCCCCGCGCCAGGATCGCCGTCCTGGCCGTCCTCCTCGCCGCCCTGTTGGGCGTCGTCGGCGCTCGCCTCTACGTGATTCAGATCATCCGGCACGAGCGTCTCGGTACCCGAGCCGAAGGGCAGTATGAACGCCGCATCCCCGTGGCTGCCAAGCGCGGGACGATCTATGATCGCCGCGGGCGGATGTTGGTGATCACCCTGGATGCCGCGTCGGTCTTTGCCCATCCGGGCCTGGTGCAGGACCCGAGCGCCACCGCGACGCGGCTGGCCCGGGTCCTCAGGCTTCCCGTCCGTGAGATTCAGGCGAAGCTCCGCAGTGATCAACCCTTCGTGTGGATCCAACGCCAGGTGGATCCCGAACAGGCGGAGGCCGTTTCGAGGCTGAGCCTTCCGGGAGTCGGCCTTGTGCCTGAAGGGAAACGGTATTATCCTAAGAAGGACCTCGCGGCACACCTCATCGGATTCGCGGGGGTTGATAACAGAGGATTGGAGGGGCTCGAGCTTGCATATGAGCGTCTGCTGACCGGCGGACCGCGGTCCTTCGTGAGTCGCGTGGACGCCAGGGGCAGGATCGTCTTTCGGGAATCCAAGGAAACTCACCCGGGCGCCGATCTCTACCTGACGATTGATGAGGTCATCCAGCATGTAGCAGAGCGGGAACTCGACGCGGCGGTGCGACGCTCCGGGGCGAGGGCCGGGACGGCCATTGTGATGGATCCCGCGACCGGAGAGATCCTGGCCCTCGCCAACAGCCCCGCGTATAACCCCAGCGCCTACGCGAGTACGTCCCCCGCCTTTCGCCGGAATCGGGCCCTCACCGATCCCTATGAGCCCGGATCGGCCTTCAAACTCGTCCTCGCCGCGGCGGCGCTCGAGGAGCGACTGGTGCGCCCCGACGATCTCTTCTACGGCGAAGAGGGGACCATCGAGGTCGGGGGGGTCAAGATCCGGGACCACGAGAAACACGGGTGGATGACCTTCCGGGACGTCATGGCCTTCTCCAGCAACGTGGGGGCCGTCAAGGTGGGGATGAAGGTGGGCAAGGAGCGGTTCTATAGCTACATCACGAGCTTCGGCTTCGGCGTCCCGACCGGCGTGGATCTGCCCGGTGAAAACCACGGGGTCATCCGCCGGCCGCGGCACTGGTCACACCTCTCCCTGAGCGCCCTCTCCATCGGTCACGAGATCTCGGCGACGGCGCTTCAGATGATCAGCGCCATGGGCGCCGTGGCGAACGGGGGGTCCCTGATCCGGCCGCGTGCGCTCCTGGCGGTTCGCCATCCCGATGGGAGCGTCGAGGAGACCAAACCCCTGGCGGTCAGGCGCGTCATCTCGCCTGAGACCGCCAGGACCCTCACGTCGATCCTCACCGAGGTCGTCGAGCGGGGGACCGGGCAGGGGGCGGCGCTTCCCGGCCACCGAGTCGCGGGCAAGACCGGCACCGCGCAAAAGCTCGATCATGAGACCGGGCGTTATTCGCCCACGAAGGTGGTGGCCTTCTTCGTCGGCTACGTCCCCGCCGAGGACCCAAGGCTCGCCATCCTCGTCTTGGTCGATGAGCCCCAGGGCATTGCCTGGGGGGGGACCGTTGCAGCCCCCGTCTTTCGAGAGATCGCCCGGGAGACCTTGAACTATCTTGCGTCCCCCCCTACCACCTCACCCGAGCGAGTCGCCGGGAGGCGTGATGAAGCCTCTCCGAGATTTAATTGACGGCTTTCCCCACCGGCTCCTGCAGGGGGCGTTGGACCAGGAGATCGCCTCGGTCGAGTACGACTCCCGGCGGACAGGACCCCAGAGCCTCTTTGTGTGCATCCGGGGAGCGCGACATGACGGCCATCGGTTCATCCCCGAGGCGCTCAGCCGGGGGGCGGGTGCCTTCCTCGTTGAGAGGGATGTGCGAGGCGCCGGGGGGACACCGGTGCCTGGGACTATCGTCCAGGTTGAGGAGACGCGCCGCGCCCTCTCCCACGTGGCGGCGCGCTTTTACGATGCACCCTCACGTGAGCTGTGTCTCACGGGGATCACGGGAACCAATGGCAAGACGACTGTGAGCTATCTGGTCGAGGCGGCGCTCCAGGCCGGCGGCCATCGGGCCGGGATTATCGGGACGGTCGAGTACCGGTGCGGGGGGGTCCGCCGCGAGGCAGAGCGGACCACCCCTGAGGCCTCGGATTTGCAGGCGCTGCTCCGGTGGATGCGTGGTCAGGGGGCGGACGCCGCCGTGATGGAGGTCTCTTCCCACTCCCTGGTGCTGCATCGGGTGGCGGCGTGTGCCTTTGACGTCGCCGTCTTCACCAACCTGACCCAGGATCACCTCGACTTCCACGGGACGATGGAAGACTATTTCGCCGCCAAGGCTCAGCTCTTCACGATGCTCCGGGAGAAGGGCGGAACGGCCGTCATCAACCTGGATGACCCGGCGGGCAAGCGACTCCGCGAGATGGCACGTGCCCCTGTGGTCACGTACGGGCTGACGGCTGAGGCAGATGTGACTGCGGTGGCTCCTGCGTATGACCTGCAGGGGATCCGTGCCTTCATCCGCACCCCGTGGGGGACGGGCGGACTGCGATCCCCGCTGCTTGGTCGGCACAATCTCTATAACCTCCTGGCCGCGGTGGGTGTGGCAGGCGCGCTCAAGATCCCCATCGAGCGGATCCTCGAGGGTCTGCCCACGGTGCGCCGCATCCCCGGCCGGCTGGAACCGGTCGAGGTCGGACAGCCCTTCAAGGTGGTGGTGGATTACGCCCACACCCCTGATGCCCTCGAGTGGGTCCTCCGGTCTCTGCGGGAGCTCTCCGCGGGTCGGCTGATCGTCCTCTTCGGATGCGGCGGCGACCGGGACCGGAAGAAGCGCCCGCTGATGGGAGAGGCGGCCGTGCGGTGGGCCGACCGGGTCATCCTCACCTCTGATAACCCGAGGAGCGAATCACCCGAGACCATCTTGGAGGAGATCGAGGCGGGGATCCGAAGCGTGTCGGGCGGGGCGGAGAGGACGATGCGCTGCGTGGATCGGCGTGACGCCGTGAGGGCGGCGGTGGGGGAGGCGCGGCCCGGCGATGTCATCCTGATCGCCGGCAAGGGACACGAGACGACACAGGTCGTCGGTGAGAAAAAGATTCCCTTCGATGACCGGGAGGTGACCCGCGAGGTTCTGGGGGAGCACGGCTACAACGGAGGAACCAGGTGACTGGTGACTAGTGGCTGGTGATTGGTGTTCCTTCCCAACCACCAATCACGAATCACCAACCACCCGTGGACTGTGGACGCAAAACGCTCGGATGGTCGTTGAATCATCGGAATGGCGATATGGTGGGGTTAACAGTACAGGAGGTAGTGGAGGCCACGAAGGGCACGCTCGTCGGGGGCGACCCGGGCCGGGAGATGGCCAGTTTCTCCACCGACAGCCGAACCCTCAAGCCCGGCGACTTTTTTGTCGCCCTCAAGGGCAAGAGCTTCGATGGTCATACCTTCCTGTCAGAGGCGGCAGGCAAGGGGGCTCTCGGGTGCGTGGTTGCAGCGCCCCCCAGCATCCCTCTTCCACCTGGTTTCGTCGTGATTCAGGTCGAGGAGACGCAGTGGGCGCTGGGCCAGATTGCAGAGTGCTGGCGCAGGCGTTATCCGGCGAGGGTTGTGGCGATTACGGGGAGCAACGGGAAAACCACCACGAAAGAGATGACGGGGAGCGTCCTGCGCCAGGGCTATCGTGTCCTTGTCTCATTGGGGAACCTGAACAATCTGATCGGCGTGCCCCTCACCCTCTTGCAGCTCCGGCGAGAGCACCAGGCCGCGGTTCTCGAGCTGGGCATGAACGCGCGGGGGGAGATCCATCGCCTGGCGGAGATGGCGCAGCCGGACGTGGGGGTGATCACGAATATTGGAGAGGCGCACCTCGAGTTTCTCGGGTCGGTAGAAGAGGTGGCCGAGGCGAAGGGGGAACTCCTCCCGTTTCTCACGGGGGACCGCGTGGCCGTCCTGAACAGGGATGATCCGTATCTCACTCGGCTCTTCCCCAGGGTCCGGGGCCGTCTGATCACCTTCGGCCTTCACGAACGGGCGGATGTCCGGGCGGAGCGGGTCCGAAGTGGCCAGAACGGCCGGACGCTCTTCACCCTTGCTGCGGGGAGGAAGGGGCGGTCGGTCCGACTGAACACCCCGGGCCGTCTGAATGTGTGGAACGCGCTGGCCGCGGCCGCCGTCGGGACCGCCTTCGGTCTTGACCTGGACGCGATCACCGCCGGGCTCGAGCAGGCGCCGGCCGCACCCATGCGAATGGAAAGGATCCTCCATCCCTCGGGGGCCGTGATCGTCAACGACGCCTATAACGCGAATCCGACCTCGATGGCGGCGTCGCTCGAGGCCTTCGTCCGACTCTCCAAGGGGCGGGAGGCCATCGTTGTGCTTGGGGATATGCTGGAGCTGGGGTCAGTCTCGGAGGCCGCCCATCGGCGCATCGGAGCCCTGGTGGCTGGGTGGCGCCCGGCACTGCTGATCACGGTCGGAGAACGCGCCCGAGCCATCGGCGAAGGGGCCGCCCTCAATGGGCTAGACGTCACCAGGATTCACTGCTGTCGCGACCATGGGGAGGCGCGGGCGGTGCTCAGGGCGCACGTGACCAGAGCCCCCTGGATCCTTTTGAAAGCGTCGCGAGGGATGGGGCTTGAAAAGCTCCTCGAGGGATTGTGATGCTCTACCACCTTCTGTATCCGCTGGTCGATTACCACACGGTCTTCAATGTCTTCCGCTATGTGACGTTCCGCACGGCGGGCGCCATCGTCACATCCCTCTTGCTCAGCCTCGTCCTGGGTCCCTATATCATCGAGCGACTTCGGGCGCTACACATCGGGCAGCAGATCCGGGAGGATGGACCGCGAACCCACCTCGGCAAGGCCGGAACGCCCACGATGGGGGGAGTCCTGATTGTTGCCGCGGTCATCGGATCGACGCTCTTATGGGCAAACCTGACCTATCGATTTGTCTGGGTGATCCTCCTGGGGACACTGGGGATGGGCGCCGTGGGGTTTTGCGATGATTACCTGAAGCTGAGGCGGAAGAGCAGCAAAGGGTTGGCCCCGCGCTACAAATTTACCTGGCAGATCATGCTGGGGCTCGGCGTGGGTCTCTACCTCTATCTCAGCCCGGTGGACGAATTCACCACGCGCCTGAGCATCCCCTTTGTCAAGTGGTTGGTGCCGGACCTGGAGTGGGTCTACGTCCTCCTGGTGATGCTCGTCATCGTCGGCTGTAGTAACGCCGTGAACCTCACCGACGGCCTGGACGGGCTGGCGACCGGCCCGATGATCATGGCGGCTGGCGCCTACACCGTCCTGGCCTACTTGGCCGGGCATGGCGCCATCGCCCGCTACCTTCAGGTGATCTACGTTCGCGAATCGAGCGAACTCACCATCTTTGGGGGCGCGGTGGTGGGGGCTTCGCTGGGGTTTCTCTGGTTCAATGCCTATCCCGCGCAGATCTTTATGGGGGACACCGGATCGTTGGCACTCGGGACGGCCCTGGCCCTATTGGCGGTGCTGACCAAGCATGAGTTGCTCCTCATGATCATCGGAGGGGTCTTCGTCATTGAGGCGATCTCGGTCCTCCTTCAGGTCTTCTCGTACAAGACCACCGGGCGGCGGATCTTTCGCATGGCACCTATCCACCATCATTACGAACTCAACGGGGTCGCCGAACCCAAGATCATTGTGCGGTTCTGGATTATTTCGTTCCTGTTGGCGCTCATCTCGCTCACCACCCTCAAACTACGATGAGGCGTTCATGGTTCAGAGTTCAGGGTTCAGAGACGGATGTACCGATGACCGGCGAACAGAGTCTCGATCTTTCTATGAACCATGAACCATGAACCATGAACCAGGGCAAAGGATGGAGCGGGTGCTGGATCTGCAAGGCAAGAGGGTGACGGTGGTGGGACTCGCGCGGAGTGGGGCCGCCGCCTGCAGGCTCCTCGTGAGTCGGGGGGCGCGCGTCACCGGCAGCGATCATCATCCGGCCGCAAAGATCCAGACCGATCTCGACGACCTCAGAAGGAGAGGGGTGAAAGTTGAACTTGGCCAGCATCGACCAGGGACCTTCCTGCAGGCCAACCTGATTGTGGTGAGCCCGGGGGTCGACTCGGATCTTCCCCTCCTTCAAGAGGCGCGGTCCCAGGGCGTCCGGATCTGGAGCGAGGTGGAGCTAGCCTTTCGGGCCACGGAGGCCCCCTTCATCGCCGTGACCGGAACCAACGGGAAGAGTACCACCACGACCCTGATCGGATTGATGATCGAACGGGCAGGGAAAGAGGCGGTGGTCGCCGGCAATATCGGGACCGCCCTCTCGGATGTGGTGGGCGGGCTCTCCCGAAGGCATTGGGTCGTGGCCGAGATCTCGAGCTTCCAGCTGGAGGCCATCGAGACCTTCCGGCCCCGGGTGGCCCTCCTCCTGAATATCACCCCGGATCACCTGGACCGGTACGCGGATCTCGCCGCATACCTCCAGGCGAAGGCGCGCATCTTCCTGAATCAGCAGCCTGATGACACGGCGGTTCTGAATGCCGACGATCCATTGACGCTCGACGCGGCCTCCCGATGCCGGGCACGAAAGATCTTCTTCAGCCGACGGCAGTCGGTGAGCGAGGGGGCGTTTCTCAAGGAGGGGACGCTCTGGCTCCGCCTGGGCGGCAAGGAGGAGGCCGTCTGCCGGCGGGACACCCTGGAGATCCAGGGGGCCCACAACACCGAGAACGCCCTGGCGGCCATCGCCGCCTCCGGATGTGTGGGGGTTCCCTCGCACTCCATGCGCGAGGTCCTCGCGAGTTTTCCCGGGCTCGAGCACCGGCTCGAACTGGTGGCGGAGATCGCCGGGGTCCGGTACTTCAACGACTCCAAGGGGACCAACGTGGGGGCTACCGTGAAGTCCGTCGAGGGGTTTCCGGCGGGAACGGTGGTCCTGATCGCGGGTGGGCTGGACAAGGGGGCCGACTTCAGGCCCCTGGTCCCTCTGGTCAAAGAGCGGGTCAAGACGGCCATTCTCATCGGCCGGGCGCGGGAGAAGCTCGCGGCGATGCTCTCCGGTGTCTGTCCCACCAAGGCGGTCACGAGCCTCGAGGAGGCGGTCCAAGCTGCAGCCGGGGATGCGGCCCCTGGGGATGTGGTGCTCCTCTCTCCGGCCTGTGCCAGCTTCGACATGTTCCAGGACTTTGAAGAGCGAGGACGGATCTTCAAGGCGGCGGTGCGGCGGTTGAGCGATCGGGGGTCGAGCGAGGATGCGGGGGGAGTACGATAAGGTTCTCTTTACCATCACCCTGATCCTGGTAGGCCTGGGGATTCTTATGGTCTACAGTGCCAGCGCCATTCGGGCCCAGGAGCAATTCGGGGATCCCTCCTTCTTTCTGAAGCGGCAGGTCGTCTGGGCCGTGGTCGGACTCACGGCCCTCATCTGGGTGCTGGGACAGGACTACCGCCAGCTTCAGCGGTGGGCCCCCCTCCTCTATGTGATCTCGGTCCTCTTGTTGATCATCGTCCTGATCCCGGCGGTGGGGACACGGGTGAACGGCGCCCGACGGTGGCTTCGGTTTTCCAGCCTGTCATTTCAGCCGGCCGAGCTCGCCAAGTTCGGGCTGCTCCTGTACCTCAGCCGGCTCCTGGCACGAAAGGGAGAGCGGGTGCGAGAGTTCACGGACGGGCTCTTGCCCCCCATGATCCTCGCCATGGTCGTCGCTCTCCTCATCGCGCTTCAACCCAACTACGGGACCGCCCTGGTCATCCTCGCGACGGTGGGGGCCCTCCTCTTTGTCGCGCGGGCCAAGGTATCGCACCTAGCGCTCACCGGCCTGGGTTTTCTGCCCCTGGGTGGTCTGCTCCTGCTGCAGGTCCCCCACGTCCGGGCGAGGGTCCTGGCGATGGTGGACCCCTCTCAGGTCTCTCCGCGGTTTCTCTACCAGTTGAACCAGTCCCAGATCGCCTTGGGGCGGGGGGGCTCGCTCGGGACCGGGCTGGGCGATGGGATGCAAAAGCTCTTCTATCTGCCCGAGCCTCATACCGACTTTATCTTCGCCATCGTCGGCGAAGAGTTGGGCTTTGCCGGCGCCATAGGGGTCCTGGGCCTCTTTGCCTTTTTCCTGTGGCGGGGAATCCGGATCGCGCTTCAGGCCTCTGATCCCTTCGGGTGCTATCTGGCCCTGGGGATCACTTGTCTCATCGTGACGCAGGCGGTGGTGAATGTGGGGATGGTCGTCGGCCTCCTACCGACCACCGGTCTTCCTCTTCCCTTTCTGAGCTTCGGCGGCACCTCGTTAGTGATGACCCTCTTCGGGGTGGGCATCCTATTGAGCATCTCCCGCCGTTCTCCGGCCTATTCCGGCTATTTCCGTCTGCGAGGAGGAACGCCATGAAGGTGGTGCTGGCAGGCGGGGGAACCGGAGGCCATGTCTTTCCGGCGCTCGCCCTGGCCCGCGAGCTCCGGGCCCGGGATGTCGAAGCCCTGATGGTTGGAACGGCCCGAGGCCTGGAGGCGGCCGCCTTCACGGCAGAGGGGTTTTCCCTGGAGACGATCCATGTCGAGGGACTCCAGGGGGTGAGGGTCGGGGCGCAGGCCAGATCCCTGATGCTCCTCCCTCAGGCCCTGATCCATGCCCTGCGGCTCCTCGGGCGTCATCGACCTCGCGCGGTGGTCGGGGTGGGCGGCTATGCGGCCGGGCCGATCGGTATGGCGGCGGTCCTCAGGCGGATCCCCCTCCTCATCCACGAACAGAATCGCTCCCCCGGACTGACCAACAGGGTCCTCGCCCGGGTTGCAAACGTGGTCGCGGTGAGCCTGGAGGCGACCGGCCCGTTGTTCGGACGCGAGGTGGTGGTGACGGGGAATCCGATCCGCCGGGAGATCCTGGAGGGGGACCGACGCAAGGGCCTCGAGGCCTTCCAGTTGGACCCCACCAGGAGGACCGTGCTGATCTTTGGAGGAAGTCAGGGGGCGCACCGGATCAATCGCGCCATGGTCGAGGCCCTTCCGCATCTCCGTCGATTGTGGGATCGGATCCAGATCATCCACGCGACGGGGGAGCGGGACCGGGGCGAAGTGGAGGAGGCGTACCAGGCCTGGAAGGGCGAGGCACGGGTTCTCCCCTTTGTCCAGGACATGGCCTCGGCCTACGCGGCGGCGGACCTCGTGGTGTGCCGGGCCGGGGCGACCACCATCGCGGAGCTCACCGCGCTCGGAAAACCGGCCCTCCTCATCCCCTATCCCTTCGCCGCCAATGATCATCAGCGGGAAAACGCGGAGGAGGTGGTGAGGGTCGGGGGTGCATGGATGATCCTCGACCGGGATCTCACCGGTCATCGACTCGCAGTGGAGCTGTATGAGTTGCTCGACGACCCCGGGACGCTCACCGCGATGGGCCAGGCGGCGCACAGTCTGGGGCGGCCTGATGCGGCCTCCCATCTTGCCGATCTGGTCTGTCAGCTGGCGGGAGAGCGGCGGGGCGAGCGGTCGGCGAGACACATCGCGGAGCAGCGGTGGGGTCGCCGGACGGGGGATTGACCGATGGTGCGGCGGTACCGGCACATCCATTTCGTGGGGATCGGCGGGGCCGGGATGAGCGGGATTGCAGAGGTGCTCCACAACATGGAGTATCTCGTGACAGGATCCGATCTGAAGGCGTCGGAAGTGACTCGGCGTCTCGAGAGCCTGGGAATCCGGGTGTCCATCGGGCATGCGCCGGAGAACGTACAGGGCGCCGATGTGGTGGTTCGCTCTTCGGCGGTGGCCCTGGATAATCCGGAGGTCGCCGCCGCCCGCCAGCACCTGATTCCGGTGATCCCACGTGCGGAGATGCTGGCGGAACTGATGCGTCTCAAGTACGGCGTCGCGGTGGCGGGCACCCACGGCAAGACCACGACGACCTCCATGCTGGCGACCGTCCTTGCCGAAGGGGGGCTCGATCCCACGATCGTCATCGGCGGACGCCTGAGAGGTCTCGACACCAATGCGAAGCTCGGCCGGGGAGACTTCCTGGTGGCGGAGGCGGATGAGAGCGATGGATCCTTCCTGAAGCTCTCACCGACGATCGCGGTGGTAACGACCATCGACGCCGAGCATCTCGACTACTACCGGGACCTGCCGCACATTCTAGAAACCTTCCTGCAGTTCATCAATAAGGTCCCCTTCTACGGGTCCGCCATCCTGTGTCTTGATCAGGAGAACATTCAGACCCTCCTCCCCTCGGTGGAGAAGCGGTTCATCACGTACGGGCTCAGGACCCAGGCGGACATCACTGCCAGGGAGATCCACCTGGAAGGCATGGGATCGGAGTTCGCCGTCGTGGCGCGGCAGGAGGAGTTGGGGAAGTTCCGGCTGCGCGTGCCGGGAATCCATAATGTGAGCAACGCGTTAGCCGCCGTCGCGGTCGGTCTCGAGCTGAACATCGAGCCGGAGGTCATCCGGGAAGCGCTGGCGCAGTTCGCCGGTGTCGATCGCCGCTTCCAGGTGAAGGGCGAGGTTGGCGGAATGCTGGTGGTGGATGATTACGGCCACCACCCGGCCGAGATCTGCGCGACCCTCGATGCAGCCAAGGACGGCTTTGGGCGGCGGGTGGTCGTGGTCTTTCAGCCCCACCGATACACGAGAACCAAGTTTCTGCTCGGAGAGTTCTTCACCGCCTTTTACCAGGCCGACGTGCTCGTGGTGACCGAGGTGTACGGCGCTGGTGAGCCGGTCATCCCCGGCGTCAGCGGGAGGGAGATCGCCGAGGGGGCGTTGGAGCATGGACATCGCCATGCCACGTTTGTCCCGGATAAGGAGGCGATCCCGGACGTGTTGATCCCGATGCTCCGCCCTGGAGATATGGTGATCACCTTGGGGGCCGGAGACATCTGGCAGGTGGGGGAGGAGATCGTCCGCCGCCTCGAAAGAGGTTCATAGTTCATGGTTCAGCGTTCAGAGTGGGGACGGCGCAAACTAGGCTCTTACCATGAACCCTGAACCCTGAACCATGAACGACATTGAGAGGCATGGTGGGAGCGA
>Ga0209001_1000014_pt1 | contig 36795 bp, 28 predicted proteins | sample Rifsed13ft2_FD_184006 | JGI IMG/M metagenome (GOLD analysis project Ga0209001, IMG submission 184006) | Soil microbial communities from Rifle, Colorado, USA - sediment 13ft 2 (SPAdes) (version 2) | ecosystem: Environmental > Terrestrial > Deep subsurface > Rock core/Sediment | place: Rifle...
ACCGATCCCAACACCATCTCCATCCCCATCCCCAAGTCCTAGCCCATCACCTTCACCAAGTCCTTCACCATCTCCACCTCCATGCAAGACCTGTAACACTGTAACCTATTGGTGTTCTAGACCAGTTCCTATAGGTGTTTCGGTTGGAAATGAATGGAGTTGTGGTGCTGGTACGAATGGTTTCAGAGGAAAAATTGGGACAAATGTTTATACTGTAAGCAACAATCATGTGTACGCACTTGAAAATACTGCGCCCCTTTACTGCCCACACCCATCAGACCCAAACCTCCCATACCCATGTGAGATCCATCAGCCTGGTCTTTATGATACGCTTGATTTCTGTGAGTGGGAAGCAAATAATATTATTGCCCACCTTTCTGACTACGTACCAATTGTCTTCTGCGATTTTTACCCCGACTGTCTTCCAAATGAAGTTAACGTAGTTGATGCGGCGATTGCTGTCTCCTCCACGGATCTGATCGGTAATGCCACGCCTTGTGGTGGTTATGGGAGGCCAAAATCTATAACTGTTCAACCTAGCATTGGGATGGATGTTAAGAAATATGGACGTACAACGCTTCTAACTACAGGAAAAATTTATAGCATTAATGCCACAGTAGATGTTCAGTATGATTCAGGTGTTGCGCGATTCGTTAATCAAATTGTTATCGGCCCTAGTACTACATTTAGCGCAGCAGGAGATTCAGGTTCCTTAATAGTTGCCAATGGTGGTATAAACGATCGAAAACCAGTGGCCTTGTTATTTGCAGGAAGTAGCCTTTATACGATTGGAAATCCGATTAACGTGGTGCTAAGTGCATTTGGGGTAACTGTCGACGGTGAGCCTTAGTAAAGTTAAGAATTGTTTTTATAGGTTGATCTAATTTGAAAAAAGGGAAAATGCAGATTAGGAGATTAAACTTTCTGCATCTCCCATTATTGTTATAAAATTTATAGTTGAAGTTTCCGAAAATAAATATTCTCATAATAAAGGTTGAAATAACAGTATATTTTTGATTTAATTAATGAAAGGGATTTATTCGATATTCTTTGTAATTTCAATTTGTGTAATCGTTATAAATTTCCCCTCAAATTTCATTAATAGTAGTGAAAACACCATGCCTTCAAAACCAATAAAAAAGGTGCTAGAAGAACACACTCTCAAATTAATGTCAATAGAAGGTGTTATAGGAACTGCAGAGGGTCTGTGTAATAGCAAACCGTGTATTAAAGTATATGTGATTAAAAAGACTCGACAGTTGACCCAGAGAATTCCCACTACACTCGAAGGTTATCCTGTTGTCATAGAAGAAACAGGGGAGTTTCGAGCACTCCCAGAAAAGTAGGATTGAAGGGAAATAACCGAGGCCACCAGCTTATATCGCGACTTTCAAAATAAGTGTTTTGCCGGTTATTTAGGCCAGAGAAAGGTTTGTGAGGTAATTGAGTGATCTTATGCATAGGTTGCACTTGAGTTAAAATACTAACTCAAAGCTCCACCCAGCTTCATTACCTGCTTTCCCGCGTTGTAGGAGCTTCTTACAAGTGGGCCAGCTTCTATATGGGGAATTCCGATTATTGTCTCGCCGTATTTTTTTAGTGATTCAAACTCAAGCGGATGGTAGTATCTAACAACAGGAAGGTGATCTAAACTCGGTCTTAGATATTGCCCGATTGTTACAATATCACAACCTAGATTTTTTAAATCCCATAGTGTTTCGATGATTTCTTCGATTTCCTCTCCAAGCCCGACCATAATGCCTGATTTTGTAAGAAGCCCTTTATGACCAAGCTCTTTGCCGTGTTCCAACACCCTAAGTGACCATTCGTACCTTGCCTGAGGTCGCACAGAGCATTTAAGTCCTGACTCGGTTTCTACGTGAAGATAATAAAGCCTAGGCACTGTTTCAATATTATGATCAAGTACATCTGGCTTAGCATCTAAGACCTCTTTAAGAGCTTTTATGTCTCCTTTAAAATCAGGTACAAGAACCTCAATTGCTATCTCAGGATTATATTCTCTAACTTTTCTAATTGTTTCGGCAAATATAAGGGCGCTTTCAAAGTTCTTGTCATCACGGTTGACGGAGGTTATAACAACGTGGGTTAGATATGCGTCGTGAATTTTAAGTTCTTTTACAGCTCTTGCTACCTTTTCTGGCTCGTTCCAATCAATTTCTCCAGGCTTTCCCGTTTTTACTGCACAAAACCCGCAGCTTCTTGTGCATGTATCGCCAAGAATCATAAAGGTAAGAGTCCCTGCTCCCCAGCATTCTCCAACATTAGGACACTGGGCTTCTTCACATACAGTGTGAAGATTAAGGTTTCTCATAAGGTTCCTTAAACGAATGTAGTCTGAACCTGCGGGTATTTTGGCTTTAATCCAACTTGGTTTTCGCAAGGTCTGAATCATTTTTTAAACTGTTTAGCCACAGAGATCACAGAGAAATTCTTTTTTTATTAATTGATTTCTTTTTGTTTTGTGTAAATGGTGGCTAAATCATATCCTGAATATTTACAATATTTCTAACATATATGGTAGAGGCAAGAAAAGGTAAAGTAAATATGTTACAAATGTGATGTTCAATATTAACAAATAGGCTACTTCAAACCTAATCCATCATATCTATTTGCTCAAGAACAAGTATCATACGGCTTGGGTCAATGGAACACTCATTTTGACCAACAACCTTAAAATGCATACCAGTTTGGACGTTCGAATCATTGGAAAACGCAATAGTTATAAAACCAAACCCCATCCCGCTTGGCTTTATTACCTCGGCGTTGTATTCCATGAGTGAGAAACCACAGTATTGCACCATCGAACCTGTAGAAGCATTGATTACAATGAGCTGTCCTTCATAATCCCAACCATTGTTAGGTGCGTTGCCTTCTACTGCATTTGCTCCAGCTGAAACAAGACTCATAGCGAAAATCGAAAATGCAAATAGCGTTATTATCAATCGCATAAATATCCACCTCCTTATTTGCTAAATTATTTAGGTTTTTTCTTTAATTTCAACCTCTTGTTTTTTCATGACTGGAGGAACTAGTATAAAAGCAGCCAGCGATATACAAAATAAAAGCAACATGGCGTTGCTAATGGCATGCCTTCTCTAGGTAATTTAAGTTTGTTGATGATACACATGGCACAAAAGCAATGTCAAGCTATCTTGCAGGTACTCGTTGAATTAAAAGCATTAAACGGTGACACAGAAAGGTTCAAACACTTAACGCAGGTATCCCTGAGATGACTTTTGAAAACCGATAAGTTGTGAGGAAGAAAATAATTGTGACTATTGAGGAGTATAGTTATAGTTTAGGAAATTGATAGAATGTAAACCAAAGGTTTGGGTATTATTGCCTGACTCATCGGAGCCTTTGTTAACGATCTAAAGTTCTACCTATTTCCATCGAAAAAGGGTGGAGGGAGAAGGGGAGGTTTTTCCTTTTCTTCAGACGTGCGCTGAAGCTCTATCTCTGAGAGTAAAACGCTTGGCGCGATGGCAGAGACTGAAACATAGCCGGATTCTGCTCCACAGAACCCGTTGAACACATCGTAATCATTTGCGGTTGCGATGATCTTATTTATAGATATAAGGGGAGTTCCAACGATTTCTACATCTCTTACAAGTGTTTCCTTCCCAGTCGGGTCAACCTTATAGACAATAAGAGGAGTTGCTTTGAATGCCTGAAAGTTGTATGAAGATGTGTTTGTCTCTCCGCCCATCATCTTTTTTATTATAAGACCAAATGGTTTATTCTGACGTCTTATTTCTTCTAGAAGAAGTTCCTTCAGTTTTTCTCTTGTGTACTCATTATTGGATTTAATTACCAGGTTGCTCATCCTTGCCATTGGCGGTTTTCCATAAGAAGCCCTTCCATGGCCATTTGATTTGTAAAAGCCATTTATAGGTGTTCTTGATAGGAGAAAGCTTTTTAGGATTCCATTTTCTGCTAATACAACCCTTTGTCCTGGAACTCCTTGGTCATCAAACGGATAATATCCAAGAAGGTTGATATTGTTAAAGTTTCTCATTGTAGAGTCATCGATTATAGAAAGAAAAGGGGGAATTATTTTCTCACCTATCTTTTGTTTAAATGTCTGCCCGTCTTTGTCATCAATCTGTCTTTCACCTTCAAGCCTGTGTCCTACTGCCTCATGGAACATAATACCGGCGGCCTCAGGTTCTAGTATAGCGGGAACATTAACTGGATTAAGGACTTCTGCCTTCCTTAGCCTGAGCGTCTCTTCGACAAGTTCCCTTATTATGGATTTAATCCCTTCGGTAGATGGTATATCTTTAGGTAATCTATAGTAGAGGCTTCTATAGTTTCTAAGAACCTTTCCATCCTCGGCTCTCGTCATAACATCGGCATTTATAGAGTATAGGATCTCATCTATTATGTAACGAGTCCCTTCTGTATTCACAAAATATGTGGTCTCCTTTTGAGCCATGATATTTACGTCAGCATCCATAAGCTCTTTGTAATCTTTATAGACCGCGGAAACCTGTCTTATCTTATCCTCCCATTCTTTAGGGTCAAAAACCAGACTAACATCTGGGTCGTAGTAGGTATAGGCTTCTTCTTGAGAGAAGCTTGGGAAATTTTCGTCTTTTACCTTCTGCACATTGCTTGCTTTTTTATTAAAATACTGCGTAAGCGCTTGTTTATACGTGTAATCCGTTACCTGCCACAAAACTGTTCTTATAGCATCAATGTTGTTATCAATCGGAGCATATGAAGCGTCGTAGAAAGGGACTCCTCCGCCGGACTTTCCCCTAATTGAATTATCAAAATCATAATTTCCTACACGCACGTCCACAAATAGACGCCTTGCGCGGTTGTTGTCAGAAGATACAATAGCGCCGTATTTTCCTTTTATACTGTAATAGGTATTGTCCTTGATCTGGTAGCTTATGAAAAAAGGAGACTCATAACCATCGAGCCTGAGCTTTTCCCAAGAGCGCCTTAGCTCTTCTTCCATTGCTTTTATAACAACCATATCGCTTTTTTGCTCTTGGGGTTTAACAACCGAAGGAGATATTAAATAAAGTAATAATAAAAGAATGAACGACATTTTAAGTTTCATGTTACTCTTCCCTCTTACAGATATTTAAATGTTAGCTCTCTTAGTTGTAGATGTCAAAGCTATAAGTAGGCACGAACTTGTTCGTGCCAAAAATAGCACAGACAAGTCTGTGCCTACAATATTTGGGCTAGAGCAAGGGAGTAATCTTTCTAAGAAAACGACAGAGCGAATCAGAAGATTTTTTTGAGTTAAAAGTCATGTACCTAATATAAGGTAAAATATGCAATGGATGAGACACAAAATAGGTTAATGCCTTTCCCTTATCCAATACCCCCCTACTATTAAAAATAGAGCCCATGTCAGGAAGTGTCTCGGAGTACTCATCTGAGATAGAACGTACTGATAATACTTTTACTCCTCTTTCAAATGCTACTTCTGTCACACTCCATGTCTCCATATCTACTACAAGAGCCCCTGTGTCCTCAAACAGTTTTTTCTTTTCTCTAGGGTTAGATATGAATCTATTTTCTGTGAGTACCCCACCCTTTTTGAAGTCGTATCCACAATTTGGAACATCACTAAACAGGTTTCTTTTTTCATTCTTCTTTAGACTTAAAACCCACTCTCCAATCACAATATCCCCGATTTTAAAGCCAGGGCTTAGTGCTCCACCGAATCCGGCGGATATAATTAAGTTGGGTTTAAATCTTTCAATAATAAATCTAGTTCCTTTTCGTGCCTTTTTAATTCCAACGCCTGTAATTCCAAGAAGGACTGGTTTTTCACGGAGCTTGCCCGATATATATCTTATTCCTTCCCACACTCCTTCTTCGGTTTTAGAAAGGCTAGGCTTTATTTCTTTTATTTCACCCAAGGTTGAGCAAATGATCGCAATCAACTTAGAAATCCGCTTATGCTTAGGCTTTTAAAATACCCTTTCCTGAAAGGAAGTTTTGATAGCACCCAAGAGTAGTATGAAAGCACCAACTGCTATCATTATCGGGGTAAGCATTATGGCAGTCTTCAGGTCTGACAGGTCAGAAATCCATCCTATCATTGGTGGAGAGACAGCATCGCCAAATGTATGAACTATAAATATGTTTACAGACATTGCCGTGGAGCGTATTTTTGGATGAACTGCGTTTATTATTGCTGCGTTGAGGACAACAGTAAATGATAAAAAAAAGGCTGTAAAGAAGATAGCAGGCCAGTAGATCGAAGGGTTCCTTGATAAAATTGCGATAATTAGAATCGGCACGCCGATCAGCATTCCAGTTGATGAGGTTAGAAAGTAAGCCTTCTTTGTGTATTTAAGGAAGTAATCTCCTAGATACCCACCTGTAAGGGTACCGAGAAGTGCAGATGCTATTAGCACAATCCCAAAGAGTTTGTTAGCCAACCCGAGTGGCAAGCCGTTTATTCGATGAAGAAAGGTTGGCACCCACGCTCCTAGCCCACCAAGTGCAAATCCATAAGCTGTGAGTCCAAGCACTGCTGTGACAAATTGTTTATTTCTAAGTAGTGAAATATAAACCTCCTTTAGGTTTATATTTTGTTGCGAATCTGCATAAGACTCATGAATAAGTGTATTGTCAACCGCTCCTCTTTTAGGTTCCCTTATTTTAAGGCAAAGAAGAACCATTAAAACCCCTGGAAACCCTACGATGAGAAAAGCAGACCTCCAACTGTAGATTTCACCTAAGTGACCTCCAAGTATGTACCCAAGTGCACTACCTACAGGTAGTGCCATCACAAAAAAAGAAAGGGCCTTTCCCCTGCGTTCCCTTCCAAAGTAGTCAGATATTAGGGTTGGAGCAGTTACAACGTAAGAGGCTTCACCTATACCAACAAGCGAACGCGCAAGAAGGAGTTGGGAGTAATTCTGTGCAACGCTTGCTCCAACTGTAGCCAAACTCCAGAGTCCTACGCCTAGAGCAATTATCCCCTTTCGGGACACAAGATCTCCCAGCCTTCCAAAGATTGGTGAGGTTATGAGATAAACTACTACAAAAGCCGAACCTATAAATCCAAGCTGTTTGTCTGAGAGAAGCATATCCTGTTTTATAAGGGGAAATACGGCATAAATTATCTGTCTGTCGATGTAGTTTAGGAAGTTTATCGCCGTCAAAATTACGAGTACAAGATAGGCTTGGGCTTTAATAGTCAATTAACTTTCCTTGAAGGGATTTTTTAAAAAACATCTTAGTCCAGAGGATAGATTATAACAAGGTTTTTTGTAAATCGTTATTAAACTGGGTAATCCCTATCTCACTATGATCATTTGTTTTTTGTGCTTTAAAATTTTTTATCCGGTTCAGGGAAATTCCCTCAATTTTTCGTCTAAGTATAAAAGGCGTAAAGTCTATGAAAGCTCTATAAGGATCAAAAAGGGTCAAATTAATTAAAACTTTAAGGTGATTTTTATGTATTATATATAGTCTGTGCGCCAGGAAAGTTGTTTTAATTGTCCCAAAAGACGGCTCAATAAATGCATCATTCAAAGCTCAGAGCAGGCCTTTCAAAATTAAAGCTAAACCTTTTATATGTTCTCATAGCTTCTTGTGCAGGTGCTGCATTTCTTGCGGGGCCTGGGATTTTTTCAAACATTCTGCCCGTTGTCATTCCTATCATTCTTTTTCAGCCTCCACAGATACAGGTACCTACGGCTGTTCTTCCTTTTAATTCGAACCTTCAATCTGCAGCAATAACCCCAGATGGCACAAAGCTATATGCAAGCGATAGTTTTAACAATACAGTATCGGTAATAGACTTATCAATAAACGAAGTTATCGCAATTCTGGATGCTGGAAATGGACCTGCTGATATTGTAATAACCCCTGATGGTTCTAAGGCTTATGTGGCTAACTCAGGCACTGATAGTAATCCTGGCAGTAGTGTGACTGTTGTAGATACATCTATAGATAAGGTTGTTTTTACTGTGAAACTTGAGTCAAGACCCAATGGTTTAGCAATAACACCGGACGGTTCCAAGATATTTGTGACAGCTAGTACCCCCGACCGGGGCAATGTTTTGATAATAAATGTGTCAGATAACCAAGTCCTTTCTTCAATAGAGGTAGGGTTTAGACCGAGTGCTATTGCAATAACCCCTGACGGTTCTAAGGCTTATGTAACTAATTCAGGTAGTGATAATGAACCCGGTAATACCGTATCGGTAATAGATATACCAACAAATCAAGTATCCCCAATTATTGTAGGGTTAGTACCTACTAATATAGCAATTACTCCCGATGGTTCGAAGGTTTATGTCGTTAATTCTGATAGTGATACTGTATCTGTAATAGATCCATTAAATGCAGTAATCGCTAACGTGCCTGTTGGTACAAAACCGGGTGTAATAACTATATCTCCTGACGGTTCTAGGGTTTATGTTTCCAATCTTAACAGCAATACGGTATCAGTAATAGAGACATCAAGTAACGAAGTTATTGACATGATTGAAGTTGGGCCAACTCCCATTGGCATAGCTATAACAGGAGATAACTCTAAACTTTATGTGGCCAATTTCGGTACCCCCGATACTCCTGGTAACACAGTATCGATAATAGATATCGGAAGTAATGAAGTTATTAATACGGTGACCGTAGAACCCAACCCAATAGCTATATTGATAAACCCTGATAGTTCTAGGGTTTATGTGGCCAATACTGATACAATCACGGTAATAGATATACGAATTGATATAGTTATAAACAAAATCTTTGTAAGAGGAGGTGGGCCTACCAGTATAGTAATAACGCCGGATGGCTCAAAGGTTTATTTAGCTAGCTCCGGTAGGAATAGGGTATTTGTAATAGATGTATCATTTGATCGAATTATTGCTACAATCAATGTAGGTTCGAAACCTAGTAGTATGGCTATAACCCCTACCCCTGATGGGTCTAATCTTTATGTAACCAATTTTTCAAGCAATACTGTATCGGTAATAAATACTCAAATTAATCAAGTCATTACCACAGTGGTTGTTGGAACTGGGCCTCTTAATGTAGCCATAGCCAAAACCCCGGATGGTACTACTAAGGCTTATGTTGCTAATTTTTCAAGCAATACAGTATCCGTAATTGATGTACTGACTAATACAGTTATAGCTACTGTGCCTAATGTTGGTCCCGGACCAAGCTTTATAGCAATTACCCCAGACGGCGCTAGGGCTTATGTTACAAATGTCGGTGATGGTGATCAAACCGGCAGCTCTGTGTCTGTGATAGATACAACGACTAATGCGGTCGTTGCTACTGTGAATGTAGAGTCAAGGCCTGTTGATCTAGCTATTACTCCGGATAGCTCTAGGGTCTATGTGTCCAATTTTCTAAGCAGTACGGTGTCAGTAATAGATGTATTAACTAACTTAGTTATAGCTACAATACCCAATGTTGAACCAGGACCAAGCTTTATATCTATAACACCTGATGTATCTAAAGCCTACGTAGTAAATCCAGCCGACCAGTCTTCATTTGACAAAACTGGAAACACTATTTCAGTGATTGATATAATAGCTAATACGCTTATCGCTCCAGTGCAGGTTGGATCAAGACCTATTGATTTAGCTATAACGCCAAATGGCACCCAAGTTTTTGTTGTAAACTACTTTAGTGACACCGTTTCGGTAATTGATACGTTGACTAATCAGGTTATTACTACGTTGAATGTTGGAAATGCCCCTCTTGCAATAGCTATAACCCCTAATGGCGCTAAAGCTTATGTTGCTAATTCTGTTAGTGAAACAGTATCGGTGATAAATGTGTCAACGGATGAGGTTATTAAAACAATTATTGTTAGTCCTAGGCCTTCTGTATAGGTACGAATATGATGATTATTGATTCTATTTGTGATCGAATGAAGACGTTCAATTATATCTCGGTTATTTTTCTCATTTTCTCATTGTTGGGTGCATGTACTGGCATGAAGCAGACTGATATTAAAATTAAGGATGGAAAGGTAGCACAGTTAATCAAAGAGGCAGTAAACCTATATGATAAAGAAAAGTATGATGAAGCGTTAGATTTACTCTCAGAAGCAAAGAATCAAGCCAGACTGCCGGAGGATAAGTTGGAAATTGCGGATGTACTGTCCAAAGGCGGTTTTGGGCTCCTTAAGAAGAAAGAATTCAACACAGCACTTGCATATTATGAAAACTCTTTAGATATAAATAGGACTTTAGATTTCAAGCCCGGACTGGTTAATAACTATAGTTATATAGGAATGATCTATACGGACCTCGGAAGATACGAAGATGGAATTGAGTATTTTAAAAAGGCGTTAGGTATACAAGAGGAATTAAATGATAAATCCGGGATTGCTCAAAACCTAAATAATGTTGCTAATCTTTATAGCTATCAAGGCAATTATCAGGAATCAATAAAGCTTTTAAATCAGGCGCTTGGACTTAGTGAGGAGATTAATGATTCTACACAAACAGCAAAGACATTGATTAATCTAGCTACAATAAATCTCCGCCTAAGGAATTATCAAAACTCCATCCAATATCTAAACCGCGCCTTGGATATTGCGGGTAGTGCAAAAGAAGAAAATCTCAAGGCCTACTCACTTAATTTGACAGGAGCTATTTATAGACAACAAGGAGATTACACAAAGGCATTGCATTACTACGAGGACGCTCTAACGATAAATAAAAAGTTAGGTCTTCAGACTGAAATCGCTACCAATCTAAGCATCATTGGCGAGTTATATAAAGAGTTGGGTAATTATGATTATGCCCTTAAATATTTTCAGCAATCCCTTAGCATAAGCGAGTCATCTAAGGACAGATTGCTAACCGCAATAAACCTAAATTTCATAGGAGAGGTAAAATATAAACAGGGGAATTATGATGAAGCTCTTGGTCTTTATAATTCTTCCCTGGAAATATTTGAGGAACTCGGTTTTAAAGACAGAATAGCTCGAAGTTTCAATGATATAGGCTACCTACAAGGGGAAAAGAAGGAATGGGATGATGCAATTGAAAACCTTGATAAAGCTATCACAATCTATAAAGACCTGGGAGACCGAGAGTGGGTTCGTGTTGCATTATTCGGAAGGGGGGTTTATTCAGAGGAAAAGGGGGATTTAGTTTCTGCCGAAAAAAACTACAAAGAAGCGGTAGAAGTTTTTGAGTCGATAAGAGAAGACGTTTCAGGGGATGAAGAGGCTAAGCAGATGTTCAGCGAGGTTAATGTTAGGGTTTACGAAAATCTGGTTTCCCTTTTACTAAGACTTGGTAAAAAAGAAGAAGCCCTTGAGTATATCGAAAGAAGCAGGTCTAAAACTCTCCGTGATACATTTCTTAAGAGTGGCATAACCTCATTTGACGAAAAAACTAGAGGGTTATTAACCCTATATGATGAACTTTCTAGAAAAGAGGCTTCGATAAACTACGAGCTTGTAAGTGAAAAAGGAAAACCAACACCTAACTTAGAGAAGGTTGATAATCTTGTAAAGACACTAGCAAAAACCAGAAAAGATTTCACCAAGGTTACTTCTAAGTTAAGTACTGAGCACCCTGACATATATAAACTTCTCAGTATTCAGCCTGGTACCTTTTTGGACCTAGAAAAGAAAAACAAATTACCCAGTAATTCTGTTTTTGTGGAGTATTTTATCACAGATAAACAGACCTATATATTCCTGATGAGCGATAAGGATTTAATAGTAAAACGCGTTTCGGTGACAAAAGAAGAATTAAATAACGAGGTTTCTTCTTTTAGAGAGATCGTACAGAAGAACAAGTCTATACCATCTAACGCTTGGCGAGATAATGGAAGTGATAAATATGACGATAATATAAAACCTTTCAAGGATGTGTCAATACGCTTATATCGGTATTTGTTGGATCCGATTGAAGATGAAATAAAAGACGCAGATATTGTAGCAATAATCCCATTTGGGTCTCTTCACTATCTTCCCTTTAATGCATTAGCGAAAGAAAGTTCAGATGGTGGGTTAGAGTTCTTTATAGAGAAAAAAGGGCTGGTTTATCTTGTATCTACATCTGCTAATTACCTCGATCTAGTACTTAGAAACGGTAAGAAGAGAGAAATTGGTAGCGTTGTTGCTTTTGGTAATCCTGACCTTGGGGAACCTGAGCTTGTGCTTCCTTATTCAGAGGAGGAGGTCTTAGTAATAAAAGAGATGTTTCCTAATGCGACTGTTTTTTTAAAGAGGGATGCTACCAAGGACAATTTCAAAAGAAGCTGGGGAAAGTATGAAATTGTGCACCTGGCAGCTCATGGACTCATCCAAGAGGACCCCTCGATTTTATTAGCTCCAATTGGTTCGGGCAGTCTTACCCTCACAGATATTACGGGATTACAACCGGCGAGAAATACACAACTGGTAGTGCTTTCTTTGTGTGATGCGGCCATAGAGCGCAATGGAAGTAATCCGACAGGGGCGGAATTAAACAGTGTAGCGCTTGCTTTTAGCTCTGTTGGTGCCTCTTCTGTAATTGCTAGTCTTTGGAGGGTAGATGACAGGGCCACATCACAGTTGATGAAGAAATTTTATAGGAATCTAAAAATCGAGGGGAAATTTAACTATGAGGCTTTAAGAAAGGCGCAGCTTGATATGCTCAAAAGGTCGGACAAGTACAGTCAACCTTTTTATTGGGCCCCCTTTGTATTAGTCGGTGTATGGGAGTAAATGGATTTCTAAAACAATGAATATTTTTTTTATCAACATAAAGGAACTAGTCACTTAACAGGCATTTCATGGAGAGGAGCGCTGAGGCAATGTCTCAATTGCTTTTTAAATTATTTCACCAACACTAGAAATGGAAATACACAGACTGCGTATAACTAAAATGGTAAATTCCATGAACTTTTCGTCTAATCTTAGACATGATAGGATTAAAAGATATGAAGTTTGAAAAAGAGAATGAAATCCTTGGAGCAGTGGCATCCTCCTTGATTGAAAGAAAGGAAGGTATGTGCCTGACTGACGAGGAGTTTGCGCTTTATATAGAGGGAAGGCTAAGTAATGACGAAAGAAAGGCTATGATCTCACACTTTGTTTCATGCAGGGATTGCCGCGAGAGACTTACCATTCCGATACCTCATTTTGAGGAAGCAAAAGAACCAAATTCTGTAGAAAGATTGCTATCCTCGTTATGGCGTCCTCTTATTGTAGCTCCCATTGCAGCGGTATTTATAGCTTTCTTAACTTTTACACTATTTGTTTATCAAAAACCTCAGGATATTACTGGAGAGAGACCTAGAGGAGCTAATTTAGTAGCCCTCAAACAATTAGATATAACTTCTAATCTATTAATAATAATCAAGGAGGGAGATGAACAGGAATTTAAAAATGAGATTATTAAAGAGCTACCTCCTAATCTGAAGGTATCACGGGTAATCATTGAGGATATTAAGAATCTCAAGGAGTCTAAAGAAGGAGACAAGATAATTATAATTCTTTATAACGATGGTTCTTTAAAGGTAAAGCGAGGAGAATGAATTAATACTTTCTAATTATGTAATAAATCTATTCTTACAAGCCTTCAAATATCTCATTTATATCTTCCTCAGTTACCCCCATTTCTTTAATTTGTTTTCTTAAGTTCTTTAGTATCCTTTCTATTCTTTTATATACACCCTTGTCTTTAATTCCGGGAATCGCATAAGTTATTTCCTTTGCAGTCAGGTTATGCTCGAAATAAAGCTGGAGGATTAGTGCGTCTTCTGCCTCGAGTTTTTGAACCTCTTCCTTTAGCGCTTTTAAAACCTTCTGTCGTTTTTCTTCAACTTCTGCCATTATTATATTCTGCTCCGGATTCGCTCCAATATATTCTGATTGGAGAGCACTAACATCCTCCCCAAGCATTACTAACTGTATTTCCTTAGTTGTTTCTAGTCTTAATCTACTTTGCCTTATCCTTTTTTCAACTCTGTCAACCCTCATCTGTGCCTCTTCTTGAGAGATTTTAAATTCTGATCTAATTTCATTTTCTGCCCATGCAGGTGATGAGGTTTGGTAAAAAAAGAGCTTAAAGATACGACGGTTGATTTCATCAAAGTCCCAGAAGAATTTTGGCAAAACCTTATATCCAAACTGAGAGCGTCTGAAGTCAATAATGAGCTTATTTGTGACACTGTAGAGAAATGTCCGGAATTTCGCTTCTCCCTTAAATGCTTTCAATCTGCGTGAATCATCCTCATGGAGCTTCTCCCATACATATAAGAAACAGTCGTTAGCCAAGTCTCTACTTCTTTGAAAACTACGTGTACAGATATCTCTAACAAAAAGAATATCTTCTTCTGATAAGATCTTTTTATCCATATTGTTGCCTGATGAGGGATTAATTATTTAACAAATGAGCATCTAGGTAATTCGCTATTTTACCATCAGATTTACTAATCCACCTACATAAAGCGAATAAGGCCCCATATTAGTTGCTTATTTAGCAGAGACATAAAACTTAATAAATATAGATTTCCTCACTAACAATTATAGAGGCAAATAACTTTGGCAGAGATTTTAATACTTTATTTGTTTAATTAAAAGGGAGAATATCTAAAAACCTTTCGTCTAATATAACAAGAATAAAAATCAGCGTTCTGAGTTGGTATTAATTACTTTGGAGAATAAGAATTGTTTCAGCACGATATATACTCGAAGCGGATCTTAAGCTCAAACCTGAGTTCGAAAAGGAAATTTTATTTTGATTAAATCAGTTTAGATAAGGAAGGTGCTTACACCAGGAGTGACAGAATGAATAAGCCACAGAGTCAAATAAGATCTCAAGAGTTTCAATCTAAACCTTTTTCAGACTCTATATCACAAACTTTACGAAAGAGAAATAAGGAAAAAATATCAAATCGGGATCAAAGGCTTTTACAAACATATTTTAAGGAGGTTGGCGAAGAAACACTTCTTACTCCAGCAGAGGAGATCAAGGTTGCTGCTAAGATTAGAAAATGCCAAATCAGGGCCAGACAACTAAAAATGATTATTGAAAAGCATATTGGTAGAAGCCTTGGAAATAATAATGGGAAAATCATTGATGGATTAAAAGAGATTTCGGATAAAGCTTCAGATGTGCCTAAAATAGAAACTCATTCAAAACATCTTTCGAGGCTTATTACCCTCCTTAAGGCTTATTCAGAAAAAGGAACTCAGCTTAGAAATATTTTTACCAAAGCAAATTTAAGACTAGTAGTAAGTATAGCAAAGGGATATACAGGTTATGGACTACCCTTTTTGGATTTAATTCAAGAGGGAAATATTGGACTGATAAAGGCTGTAGAAAGGTGTGATTATACAAAGGGATATAAGTTTTCTACTTATGCCTGCTGGTGGATTCATCAGTCAATATGTAGAGCGATTACTGATCAGACACGTACTATAAGGGTTCCAGCTTACATAATTCAAAAATCAAATAAGGTTCGAGATATTTACTTTTCTTTAGAGGAAAAAACTGGTAGACCCCCTTTACCTGAAGAGATTGCAAAGGAAGTTAATATATCATCAGAAAGTGTAAAGCGGGTGCTTAGGGCTAACGAAAAGGTAGTTTGTCTTGACTCTCCTGTGTGGCAGGGCGAGAAAACAACTCTTATGGATTCTATACCAGATCCTAATTCCGAACCTCCAGATTCACTGATAGCATCAGCTAGTCTTCCACAAAGTGTGGATGAGGCGCTTCTGATACTTAGCCCAAGAGAAAGAGAGATTCTTAAGATGCGATTTGGAATAAGCTATGAAAATCCTATCACTCTCGATGAGATTGGAAAAGGTCTTGATTTAACCAGAGAGAGAGTCAGGCAAATAGAGAAGCGCTCTCTTGAAAAACTCCGTAAGTCAGATTTTGCCCCAGCACTGAGGAGTTTAATGGAAGTGTGTCAATAAAAATTTGCCATTTTAAACTCAGCCGCTAGCTCTCTGCATATATACGAACAAAATCAGGGCAGCAAGAAGAATGCGGTAAATAACAAAAACTGTATAGCTGCTTTTTTGCACATATATTAGAAGATATTTTATGCTTAGAAATCCAAAAACTGCTGAGGTAAAAACACCACTAACAAATATAGGGCTTGCAACGGCTGTAAGATCCAGATGTCTTGATTCAAGTATTGCAGCGCCTGTAATAAGAGGGGTGCTTAGCAGAAAAGAAAACCTAGCAGCCTCCTCTCTTTTAAAGTTTCTGATCAAACCTCCTGTGATTGTAATTCCAGAGCGTGAGACTCCAGGTATTATAGCAATGGCCTGAGAAATTCCTATAACTAGGCAGTCAAGAAGGTTCATATCTGAAATTCGTTTCTGCTTTTTAGAGTACTTGTCAGATAAATAAAGGATAATCCCAAAGACAAAAACTGTAGTGGCAATAACAATTGGTTGTCTAAGTATTCCTGCAGCTTGCCTTTCAAATATAAGCCCAAAGAGAGTACCTGGTATAGTTGCAATGATGATAAAAAATCCTATCTTGCCATTCGGGTAGTCTTTAAAATTAAATGTAAAAACACCTCGAATGAATTCGTTAATGACCGATATCAAATCTCGCCAGAAGTAATATATGATAGCAAGAAGCGTTCCTATATGAAGGGCGACGTCAAAAGGAAGCCCTGGATCGTTCCATCTAAGAAACCATGGCAGGAGAGCAAGGTGTGCAGTGCTGCTTATTGGAAGAATTTCTGTGGTACCTTGAACAAGCCCCAGAATTATAGATTGCGTTAGGTTCACTTACATTTTTCTCACGGCGTAGAATTTTTTATCTGCTCAAAACCTTTTTTAGAAATATTCCGGTGTATGACCCTTCGATTTGTGAAACCTCTTCAGGCGTTCCACAGGCTAAAACCCGACCACCTTCCTCTCCTCCTTCAGGACCTAAATCAATTATATAGTCTGCAAACTTCATTACATCAAGGTTATGCTCGATCACAACTACGGTATTTCCCAAACTAACAAGTCTGTGAATAACTTCGAGGAGTTTTTTTACATCATCAAAGTGAAGTCCTATAGTGGGCTCATCAAGTATATAAAGGGTTTTACCTGTAGACCTGCGTGACAGTTCTTTTGTGAGTTTTATCCTCTGAGCCTCGCCTCCTGACAGGGTTGTAGCAGGTTGTCCTAGCTTTATGTAGTCAAGCCCTACTGTATGTAGCACTTCTAGTTTGGATTTTATGTATGGAACGTTCTCAAAAAAGAGTAGCGCTTCGCTAACAGTCATATCCAAGACGTCTGCGATGCTTTTTCCTTTGTATTTAACCTCTATGGTTTCAGAGTTATATCTCCTTCCCCCACAATGTTCACACTTTACGTAAACATCTGGTAGAAAGTGCATCACTATTTTTACCTCGCCATCACCTTTGCACCCGCTGCACCTACCAGCTTCAACATTAAAGCTGAATCTGCCGGGTTTATATCCACGCATTCTGGCTTCAGGTAGCAAAGAGAATAATTCTCTTATTGGAGTAAAAACCCCGGTGTAAGTAGCAGGGTTTGACCTTGGGGTTTTTCCGATTGGTGATTGGTCAACATTAGCGATTTTGTCAATCTCGTTGTCCAAAGAGATACCTCTATGCTTACCCACTTTTTCTTTGCTTCCATAGAGCCTTGCAGCAAGCGCATTATAAAGGGTATCAATGACAAGTGTGCTTTTACCAGAGCCCGAAACACCCGTGACGCAGGTAAATACACCTATTGGTAATGAAACACTTAGATCTTTAAGATTGTTCTCTGATGCTCCCTCTATCTTTACAAATCCATTGGGTTTTCTTCTTTTCTCTGGGATCGGTATGGCATATTCCCTTGAGAGATATTTTCCAGTTAGTGATCTTTCGTTTTTCACTAAATCATGGATTTTCCCGGTAGCAACAACCTCTCCTCCCTTTTCACCTGCTCCGGGTCCCATATCCACAATGAAATCTGCATTCCTAATAGTTTCCTCATCATGCTCGACAACTATGATTGTGTTTCCACTGTCCCTAAGAGTTTTGAGGGTATTAATAAGCTTTCGATTATCTCTTGGATGAAGACCAATACTTGGCTCATCAAGGACATAGATGACACCTACTAGTTTCGATCCCACCTGAGTTGCAAGCCTTATCCTCTGCGCTTCTCCGCCTGAAAGAGTAGGGGTAGAACGTTCAATGCTTAAGTAGCTAAGGCCAACGTTTTTTAAGAAACTAAGTCTGGAGTTAATTTCTTTAAGTATTCTTTCACTTATTTCTTTGTCTCTTTGTGAAAGCTCAAGGTTTTCAAAAAATCTAAAGCACTCCTCCACAGTCATCTTAGATACATCATGTATTGATTTTTTCGCTACTAGGATAGTAAGACACTCTTTCTTTAGTCGCGAGCCATCACAGGCTGGACAGGGAATAAAACGCAAATATTTACCAAGCGATTCTCTTACCTCATCGGACTCAGTCTCTTTATACCACTCAGAAATAATCCCGATCACACCTGGAAATGTATCCCAATAATCCTCCACCCTGCTACCCCTATCCCGATAGAATTTAATTTTTTCTCCTCCAGTGCCATAGAGAATCACATTTTTGATCTTTGTGGGCAATTTTTTAAGCGGTGTTTTTAGACTGAATTTAAAGTGTTTTGCCACGCACTCGATGATCCGACCGAAGTAGGTTGAGTTTCTCCATGGGATTATAGCACCTTCTTCGATAGATTTGTCCCAGCTTTCTATTACAAGCTCAGGGTCAAAGAAGAGTTTCATACCGAGTCCCTGGCAATCAGGGCAGGCTCCGTATGGGCTATTAAACGAAAAGAGTCTAGGAGAAATTTCAGGATAACTTATCCCACAAGTTATGCATGCGAATTTTTCACTAAATATCAAGGTTTTACCGTTTTCAGTTTCTACCTTTGCTACTCCTCCACCTCTTTTTAGTGCGAGTTTTAATGAATCTTCTAATCTATTTCTCACGCCTTCTCTGCGAATAACAATCAAATCCACTAGGAGTTCGATCGTGTGCTTTTTTTGCTTTTCTAGATATATGGCATCGCTGAGGTCAAGAATCTTGCCATCAATTCTAGCTTTAAGAAAACCTTGTCTTCTTAGCTCTTCGATTTCTTTTTTGTACTCGCCCTTTCTGCCTTTCACAATAGGTGAGAATATTGAAACCTTTTCTCCTATTCCAAGGGATAAAACATGCTCAATCATCTTCTCTAAGTTTTGAGAGGATATTTCCTTTCCGCATCTGTAGCAGTATGGCTTTCCAATTCTAGAGAATAGTAGCCTCAGGAAGTCGTAGATTTCTGTTATAGTCCCTACAGTTGAACGTGGGTTTCTCTGAAGGGTTCTCTGATCAACTGAAACCGAGGGGGAGAGTCCATCAATTGAATCTAAATCAGGCTTGTCTATCTTTTCTACGAACTGCCTAGCATAGGCAGAAAGCGATTCCATATACCTCCTCTCGCCTTCTGCAAATATGGTATCAAAAGCAAGAGAGGATTTCCCTGATCCACTTACACCCGTAATTACAATGAATCTCCCTCTTGGGATTTCAAGGTCAATATTTTTTAGATTATGCTCTCTTGCTCCAGTTATTTTAATTGCTTCCAAGTTAGTTGTATTTTACCTGTTAATAAAAGTGATTATTAATGCATTTACTGAATTACTCTATCTTTAGGGTGAATTAATAATGTTTAGGATGTAGCCAAATTAAATGAGTTTCTACTTCTTTTTACAAGCATCTATAAAGGATATAAATACCCTCTTTGAAATCTCAGTTTCTTCTCTTTCAGGATGCCACTGAATGCCTAGGATAAAAGAATCTTGTGCCTCTATTCCTTCTATGACGCCGTCAGGACACTTTGCAGAAATTCTTAATCCATTTCCTAGCGCCTTTACAGATTGGTGGTGATAACTCTTAGTAGAAAAACATTTCTCTTTAGTAATATCCTTAAGAAGCGTGTCATCTTCAACTAATATTTCATGAACCGAACCCTTTTCGTGTATAAGTGCATTAGAGATTAGGGAAGGAATGTCTTGATAGAGTGAGCCTCCAAAGAAGACATTTATGAGCTGCATACCGCCACAAATTCCAAGAACAGGTATATCTCGCCTTAAAGCCTCTTCTAATATAGCAATCTCCGATTCGGTTCTTTCAAGTCTCATTGGCCTAAGCTTTGGGTGCGGTTCCTCATTATAGAATTTAGGATCCATATCTCTCCCGCCAGGAAGAAGAAGTCCATCAATTTTCGCAACGGTATCCTTAAGAAGAGATCCGTTTTCAGAAAGTGATGGAAGAAGAATAGGAATACCGCCTGCGTTTGATATAGCACGAGCATAGGTCTTTTCAATTACAAAGCTCTCCCCATCTGTTGAATCTGATTTAATATCCGTTGTGATACCTATAAAGGGTTTAGTTGTGCCCATACTGGTTTTTTAAGTTCAAATAATTCTATACCAAAATTTAGAAAAATATAAATCTTGAGAGATGTAAATACAATCTTCTTTTTAGATTGCTTCGTCGCTTCTCTCCTCGCAGCACCTTGACATATTATTGCTAGTAACGACATGACCACCACATTGTCATTGTGAGGGAACCGAAGCAATCCCTCCTTTTTTACTCCATTATGATGAAGGAAATAATGTAGCGACGACCTTTAGTATTTCATACGTGTCATGCCCGAGTGCATTAATCGGGCATCCATGAACGTTAAAGCCATATGGGTTCCCGCTTTAGCTTGTACCCACATGCATTAAGTGGGTAACATGCGGGGAGTGACTTTTTCCCTTTGTATTGATACCCTTTATATTGAGGCTTTCAAGAATAACCTAATCTATAGGAATCAAATCACAATAATAAAAACGGTTATCTCTTAGAACGATTTCACCTTTTTTAAATAATATATTTTCCTTGAAGATCGGACCATCATATACGAAGGAATGAAACTCCCCATTCTCACCACAAGGGTCTACTGTTGGAGGAAGTTCTGATAAAAATTGCTTATCAAAGTCCCTAGCTGCAAATCTTTTGTCTAGAACATTTGAGTCAATACAGATAGTAACAGCTTTGAAGCCCAAATCTATGAAGGTATGAGCAAGTGCTGTGGTATTTCTCCTCCATATAGGAAAAACTCCGTTCATTCCTATCTTTGATAGATTCTCTTCTCTATACTTTCTTACATCTTGTAAAAAGATGTCTCCAAAAACTACGGAGTGAACGCCGGCATTCTTATATCTTAATAGAGCTTCTTTCATCTTAGATTCATATTCTTCATTAGAGGCATCCTTTGTGATGAAAACTTTTTCAAGAGAAATCCCCAAGGAGTTTGCTTGTCGCTCAAGTAAACTCCTTCGTAAACCGTGCATGCTAACCCTATCGTAATCTTCAGTTATCGTTGTCAGTAACGCTAATATTTCATAGCTCTTACTTTTTTGAATTTCATAAAGTGCAATCGCGCTATCTTTACCACCACTCCACGAAAAAAGCACCTTTTCTGCCACTTCCTACCTCTCAGTATCAATTATTAATTTTATTCCAAATTGGTAAAAACTTATACAAGATAAGCTCCATTATTAATAGGTTATGTTATAGTCATATAAACAATAAATAAAGTCTACCTTGATCAAAAAGAATATAGATTAAATATGTTTTGGTGATATTTTATAAAAGAATTTATAACTGATTAGACGGAGGGAAAACATGGCAAAGGTTATACATATAGGAATACACAAAATAAAATCCGAAGTATCCGAGCAAGCTCTCAGGGATCTTGACGATAGGATTATTGCATTTAAGAATCAAATCCCAGGTGTTTTATATGCATACGCTGGACCATTTGTGTATTTCCCATATCCGCAAGAAATTGTAGAAACCTATAATATATCCCCTGACGTCCGACCAATGGCACGTGATTATAATCATGGCTTATACATTGTGTTTGCCGATGAAAATGCTCGATGGCAATATGACAAAGCACAACCACATCTTGATGTAGCGCCTTATCTTATTCCGGTTTTAGAAGGTGGTATGGAAGGAGTCCTGACCTTTGACTTTGTTTTACCGGATAGCCTTTAGAATTATTTTTATATAATTTTCCATTAATCTTATCAAAACCCAAACTACAACTCCTCAACAAACTCCGCGACGTTTTCGAGGTTTATACCTTTTACTGCAAGCTCTGGGGCAATTACTACTTCCTCGGAACCCCATGTGATTGTGGATTTTTTCTCTTTGGATATTGCAGTGATATTTTGGAGAAGTTTTACAAAGTTGTCACTGATCCTTACGGTGTTCGGTTTAAGCGGCTCCACTAATTTTCCGTTTCTGATTATATATGAGTCTCCTATCACAGTGCCTGTAAAATCTGCTCTTGCAAGGCCATGAACCGGATAAAGATACCAGAGCCTTCCTATGTAGATTCCGTTCTTTATACGGGAGATTAATTTTTCTGAAGTTACCTCTCTAGTCCCTTCAATCACAATATTTGTAGCAGATATTGAAGCTGGGTGCCGAAAGTCTCTTCCTCCGCCCCCAAATCGAAATCCATTTCTTGGTGTAAACTTTCTTACATTGCTCTCATATTTCTTTGAATAGTAGTGATTAGCGAGAAACCCAACTAGTCTTCCTTTCTCAATTAAATCCGTTCTTCCTGTAGGGAGCCCTTCACAGGTGATTTTTTTGCTGCTGACCTCTCCTGCTCTCGCTCCGTCATCGTAGATGCAAACTATATCAGAAGCTACTCTTTCACCAAGTCTACCTACAAAGGGTGAATTTCCTGAATCTATCGAGCTGAGTGATAGAGAAGAAACAATCAGCTCAGAAAAAAGCGTAGCAACAGCCTGCCTTCCAAAAACTACATTGTATTTTCCAGACTCTATTCTTTTTCCTCCTATTGTGCTTATTGCACTCCTTGCCGCCATCTCTCCTGACTCTTCGGGTTTGAAATTATCAATATGCGTAGCCGTAGCCCATCCAGTACCTTTTGCATCCTTTTCTTCAACCATTGCGGTTATTGAGGACATTAGAGCTGTTGATTCATCATAGTTATCTATACCTAGGGTATTTGCTATCGCTATTTTCTCTTTTAGAATCGTTACATCGCCCCCTACAATCAGGCTTCTTTTATAGCCCGATTCCTTAAATGTCATAAGAGCCCCTTTTAGAGCGCGCCAACCAAGTGAAACCATCTCTTCATCTTCTAAGTCCATTACTCGTCTATCATGATATGAAATAAGCTTAGGTGATTCGTCTGAAGAAAAGGGGAGAGATTTAAAATCAGGGTCATTCACTGCACCTCGTCTTGCTTTATCTAAAGCCCTTTCTAACCCTTCCAAGGTCAAGTCTCCTGTATCGCTTCCAAATCCTATTTTTATTCCATCCGATGTATCAAACACCACCAAAACTCCAACTCCATAACCGGAAATATTTTTTGGCTCCTGAACACCGTTACATGGAATATCCGATGTGTAATTGATTCTCACTGTCAACTGATCATTCCAGGAGGCAAAGATTTCGGCATCTCTCACATCCTTTTGAGATTTAACAAACTGAAGCCCATCTTTTACACATTTTCGTAGATCTTCTATGGCAACCATTGGATCGAATCCTGTAATATCATATTATGAACCGCATTAAGAATCGGGACCTCTTCTACAACTTATGTTATTACTTAAATTTCCTCCCCCTTGTGGGGGGAGGATTGCGGTGGGGGTTTGGATTCATCCCCCCATCCCAACCTTCCCCCGCTAAGGGTGGAAGGAGTGAAACTAAATTATGGAATGCTAATATTGCCCTAATTTACTTCCCTCCTGTAAGCTTTGCTCTGCTACGCATGGTCGGGCCTCCGTTTCCTACCCGAAGCGCCTGCATAGGACTTCCCTTCCCGCAGTTTGGCATAGGGATTGTACGAAAATCGTTTCCTACAGCATCTACCTTCATCAAGAAGTCTCTTGAATCGGATGTGATTCCACCACTTCGATAGAGCTTTACAAGCTCACCGTTTTTAATCTTATAGACACGCCGCGCGGATATGCTGAAATTCTCACGCGATTCGCCTATTGAGGGCGTGCGGTGACTTACAAGATAGTATCCATCGTCTATTTCTTTGATTATATCTTCTGGGTTTCTATTGCCTGGGGCGATTACAGTGTTTGTCATTCTGATAAGCGGGATGAGATAAGCGTCGGTCGCGCGCATAGAGCCGTTTGGCTCTTCGCCGAGAATCGCTGCCGTTTCACGACTATTTAAAAATCCTCGAAAGATTCCTCTATCTATATGGACTACCTTTTTTGCTCTCACTCCTTCAGAGTCGTATTTATATTGCCCATATCCTGTAAGTGAGGCGTCAGAATAAGCAGTTACTAGGTCTGATGCAACCCTTTTTCCGATTTGATTTTCATTAAATCTCTTAAATAACCAGCTTCTTCCTGCATAGGCGGTTTCCATCTTAAGTGCTCTATCAGCCTCAACAGGATGACCTATAATCTCATGTGCAAGAAGGGCATTAAAATGCGGGTCCGTAATGACAACAACTTCCTTAGAGGTAGATGGAAGCACTTCTGCTTTTGATAGCTCTATAGTTTCTTTTGCAAGCTCCATAGCAAAATCACGAAAGGTTTTATTAAACGGATTTTCTCCATATATTGCCTCCCATCCGCATTTTGCACCCAAATGATCGTAATGGGATTCATCACCAACAACGATATGAGCAAATCCCTCTGTAAGAGGATAGGTTTGATCAATTAAGGCTCCTTCGGAAGATGCAAAAAGTTCTCTAACAAAAGTCGTGTAAAGATAAATCATATTGTAGCCATGGGATTCGTAGAGCTTTTCAACCGACTCTGATACACCGACTGCCTCTTTGATTATCGTCTGGAGGGGAATAACCCTTGGGTCTTCTTTAAAGCCAAGCACAACAATATCTTTATGATTTTCAACTTGAGCGAGATTTGTACTTTGAATTGATTCGCCTATCGAATCTAAAACCCTTTTCATCTCTGCTTTCCATGAGGCATTTGCTAATGCACGTCTCCAAGCGTGTTCAATCCCTTTTTGTATGATCTTTTCTATATTTCTAAGATCAGAAAGACCTAGATGTGAACCGAAATATCCAATTGCTCTGAATACGTCTCCGGCTATCACTCTAACACCTAAGGACATCCGGGATTCTTCTCCACTTTCTTTAGGAGCGCCCTTTTGGGCCATTGCGAATTTTGATTCGCTTACTTCTATCCTTACATCTATGTGATGACAGTTTTTAAGGCTCCTTTGTGAGTCTAAAACGAGGTTATAAATCCGCTCTTTTATCTGCTCGATTGAGTCAACCGTGATTCTCTCCTTCATTACTTTATCCTCTGATTAACGCTCTGACTGAAGGAAATCCTGAATATGAGTTTTAATAATAACATGAGAGAAGTTGAATCGGCAGTTGAAGAGAACGTTTTTTCTTGACGATGGTTCACTCTTTGTGAGATAATATTGACAGAAAAGGTTTACGCATAAAATAGCTTTAGCGATGACAATGAAAGGAGGTATAACTATGGCTTCAAAATGGAATCTTGTGGGAACCTATTTTGAGGCTTGCAACTGTGAGGTTGCTTGCCCCTGCGTCTTCCTGAGTCCGCCTACTACGGGAGAATGTACAGGCCTTGTCGGCTGGCACATCGACAGTGGCAGCTTCGGGGATATCACACTGGACGGGCTTAATGTTATGCTCGCGGTGTACTCCCCTGGACACATGCTGCAGGTGAAGTGGAGGGTCGCCCTCTATTTGGACGAGAGAGCCACTCAGGTTCAAAGGGACGCCCTCACCCAAATCTACGCTGGCCAAGTAGGTGGGCATCCTGCGGTGTTGGCGTCGTTTGTAGGCCAGGTGCTGGGGGTAAAGAGCGTGGCGATTGACTACAGGGCAGAGGGAAAACGGAGAAGTCTGAGGATTCCGGACCTGGCTGAAGCCGAGATCGAAGCTCTTGCCGGTCAAGGTGGTGCCGAGGTCACGGTCAGCAATCACCCTGTGTGCGTCGCTCCTGGATACCCCGCAGTGGTCGCGAAATCCAAACGGTTAAGTTATCGTGACCATGGGTTTCAGTGGGAGGTGTCAGAGAAAAATGGTTACTACTCAGCCTTCTCGTACCAGGGTCCATAAGAATGAAGAGAAGCCAGACTAAGGTTGGGTTTTCAGTATAGAGGTTTTTGTATACGAAATACTCAGGATTAATTTTATTATTAGCTATATTAGGTTTTATTAAACATACCTGTTGAATACCCCGTAGTTCTACTTTAACAACGTATTCAGTTTTAGTTATAGAGGGAATGTAGGGCTCGTTCTCCGAACGAGCTTTTAGGGTTACGGTTCCCTAAAAACCCTCCCTCTTGGTCGCTACCTCAGATCCCGATGAAGGCATCAGCCCCTACTTTGGGAGGACGGAAAGTAGGCTAATATTTTTGATTTTTAAATGTCACGTAGCTCTTCCACGGGGAGTTTCATTCAGTCAAATCCTTGCGCTCAAAGAGTCTGAAGATCTCTGAATCAGTTGAAAAAACACCAGTTGTTTTTTCTGTAAGTGATTTCTGATATGTCTCTAGGGTTCTTATGAAAGAATAGAAGTTTGGATCTTTTCTATAAGCCTCTCCATATATTCCTATCGCTTCCGCATCACCCAGTCCTTTTATTATTTGAGATTCCTTGTACGCCTCTGATACTATTATTCTACTTTCCTTATCGGCTTCTGCTCTTATCCTTGTTGCTTCGCTTTGCCCCTCTGACCTATATTTTTTTGCCTGTCTTTCTCTTTCAGCTATCATCCTCTGAAAAACTGACTGCTCGTTCTCTTTAGGCAATTCTGCACTTTTTATTCTTACATCTGCTATCTCTATTCCGTATTCCTTGGCTTTTGCATTGCATCTTTCGGTCACCTTTTGCATTATGCTTTCTCTTTGCTCGGCTATTATATCTATCTGGTCATGGCTTGCTGTCTCTACCCTTAGCTCTGAGTAGACTATATCATCAATCCTTGTCTGTGCTCCGTTTTCGTTCTTAACTGTTTGCAAAAGCTTAATCGGGTCATTAATTCTCCATCTTGCGTAATTATCGAGTATAAGGGTTTTTTTATCCTTAGTTATAATCTCTCTTGGATGTGCATCATATTCAAGTAATCTCTCGTCAAATTTCAATATACTTTGGAAGGGCCATGGCCATTTGAAATGAAGTCCAGCCTCTTTAACAACTTTTACGGGATTTACTCCCCACTCTAGCACAACAGCCTGCTCTGTTTCGTCCACTGTATAAAGCGGTTTAAAGATGTATATAACTATCAATATGACCACAATAACTAGTAATACACTAACTCTCCCCATCATTATCCTCCTCTATATGAAAGATAGTCACAGAGAAACAAAGTTTGTATATTTTCTTTGTGGTTTGGTGCATTAGTGGCAACTACTCACCTAATTCTTTTTTAATCTCATCAGATGTTTTTCCTCTAAGCTCAAGAAAATTTAAAGATGAGCTATTTTTTGAGTCTATGATAAATTTATCCATGCCTGAAAGGACGGATTCCATCGTTTCAAGGTAGAGTCTTTTTCTCGTAACACCCTCGTTCTTTTTGGTCTCGTCTAGAATTTTTGTAAACCTATCTGCCTCACCTTTAGCGCGGTTTACTTTCTCTGCCTTGTACGCCTCGGCCTCGTTCCAAAGCTTTTTTGCCTCTCCTTGTGCCGTTGGGATTATCTCGTTCCAATAAGCTTCAGCCTGGTTGATGAATTTGTCTCTATCCTCTTTTGCACTTGCAACGTCTTTAAAAGCTCCGATAACGGGTTTGGGTGGTTCTACATCTTGAAGTTGGACGGCAACTATATGTATACCGGCTCCATAGCTATCTATTATTTCTTGGAGCAGGCTTCTTACTTCCTCTTGAATCTCTGCCTTTCCTACTGTAAGGACATAGTCAACTTCTTTATCTCCTACGACCTGTCTCTTCGCAGCCTCCGCTGCATCTCGTATAGTCGTATCCACATCTTTAACATTAAATAGATATTCCTCTGCGTTTTTAATTCTATACTGTACTATGAACTCAGAGCTGACTATGTTTAAGTCACCTGTGAGCATTAATGACTCTTCTGGAATGTGTCTATAACTTGCCGGAGGCCCTGGATCAATTGTTCTAAAGCCGATTTCTATTCTTTTTACCTCTGTTACCCTGGGTTTTAGAACTGACTCAATTGGCCAAGGAGCCTTAAAGTGTACGCCCGGCTTCTGAGTTCTATTATACTTTCCGAATCTTTTTACTACGCCTTGTTCATCAGCGTCTACTATGTAAAAGCTTGAGAGTAGAATCCAGGCTCCTAAAACTATATAAATGAATATTACTCTCGGAAACCTTCTCACACCGCCCTGACCGGATCCATTAGTTGGCTTCTTAAATTCTCTAATCCTTCTAAAAACGCTCATTAATATACATTATGTCACAGAGTTAGGACATTACAATCATGTTTTTTATAAATCTCTCTCTGCGTTCTATGTCTTTAATACGTACCTGACTTCTATGCCATTAGTTCTGATTACATAATTCACCTCTAATGCCTGAAGGTACTTAATAGGATAATCTTCTGTAATAATGGTTAGTATGTAGCGCACCTTATGCATAAAAACCGTTAAAAACCAAATCTTTTATTTCCTTAGATTCCATAGATAGCTTAATCTCTAAGTTATTATTTAATGTTCTTATCCATGAAATCATCTTTCTATAAACATCAACCCTCTTAAATTTCAGGTATTTATATTTTCCATCGACCGAAGGAACCAGTTCGTCAAGAAGAATCTGATTTTCTGGAAATCGTTCCCTCATTGCTTCAACAAGTAGTTTATGAAGCTTAATTGTTCCAAGGGAGATGTAATCAATTTTTCTTGAATCGAGAACTGAAAACAGTTCTTCGACCATATCTTTATAATCTCTTTCCCAACTATCGTACAATATCACGGGGTCTAATCTTACACCGACTGTGTAACCTGCTTCCTGACATTCCTTTGCTGCCAAAAGCCTTTCTTCAAAAGAAGGGGTTTTGTGTTCTATTGATTTTGCAACCCTCTCAGGGCTAAATGTCCAGGATGGGATTATATTTTTAGGAGGATTTTTTATGGATGTGATATTAGAGATATTGGTGCTTTTTGTTCTAAATTCAATAATTCCGTTTTCATATTCAGAAAAAAGCCCACATATATCTAGAGAAAATTCAGTAATATGATCGAAGGCTAAGGCATCACAGACTTCCCCTACATGAAAATAGGGGTGTGGATGGGTTTTTAAAACCTCTTCAATCTTTTTGAGAACCTCATCTCGATTTACAAAAATCACAGGTATCTTGGTTGGGAAATAATACTGCAGATAACAGTACTCACAATCATACATACAATCTATTTCATGAAAAAGGTAATATTCGCCATCTTTCATTCTTCCTACGCTTTTTAAAACCTCTCCCTTTTTCTCCCCTAAAGCGAGCGAGTTTTTATCCTCCGCCGCTCGTTGAGGAAAAGGCTTTTCCTCTCCGATTTTTCTGTAGTCGTCAACAAACTCAACTGAAATGGGAGCCAATTTGCATATAATCTTCTCAGTGAGAGGGTAATATTTTACCTTTTCTTCTATGTAGAGCTTATCGGGTTTTTGTATCATCATTGGGAATTAGGCATTAGCTCCAATTACCAATTCCGAATTCCTAATTTATTTTCCAAACAGCTTTCCGAGTTTTATGGCAAGTCCCATGTCTCCATATAGTTTCAGCTTTCCCGTCATAAATGCCGTCTCTGCTTTTAGCTCTCCTGTTACTAACTTGACAAAATTCTCATCTGACATATTTACTGTACATTTAGCTTCGCTATTATCTTCTCTTACACCAAGCGTATCTTTTCTAAGATCAACTATCCATGTTCCTCCATTGGGCCCATTTAATACAAATTTATAAACTGCAGCTATCTGAGAGAACTCATCAGATTTTTCTACTATTTTTTTCTGCAATTTCTCAAAAATTTCTTTAGGTGTTGTCATTTTCTTCGTCTATCTCCTTAAATCGTTAAAATCATATATTACCATTCATCCTATCGGCATTCTATTGGGTAGCGTGTAGCTTAAGGAATTGACGATTACGCCTCAGAAGGTTACAATTTTAAATTATATTTTGTAAGGTTCAAAACTATGGTTATCACGTATCCAAAAAAGTATCAGGTAATCGTAATCGGCGCAGGACACTCTGGGTGTGAGGCGGTTCTTGCTGCCGCAAGAATGGGTTGTAAATCCCTTATGCTTACAGCAAACATTGATACGATTGGGCTTATGTCATGCAATCCTTCCATTGGCGGAATAGGAAAAGGGCATCTTGTAAAGGAAATAGATGCACTTGGGGGCGAGATGGGAAGGGCAGCGGATGCAACGGCTATTCAATTTAGACGCCTCAATACAAGTAAAGGACCTGCTGTTCAAGCTTCGAGAATCCAGGCAGACCGTCAGGCGTATAAAGCATATATGAGAAAGGCATTAGAGTCTGAGGAAAATATAGATATAAAACAGAGAATGGTAGAGGGATTTCTAGAAGAAGGCGGTAAGGTAGTTGGAGTAAAAACCAATCTAGGAGAATATTTTCTAGCAGATGCAGTTGTTGTTACTCCAGGCACTTTTCCGAACGGCCTTATTCATATAGGACAGACAAAGATTTCTGCAGGGCGTGCAGGTGAAGCTCCCGCACTTGGAATCTCAGATTCATTTCAGAGTCTTGGATTTAAAATTGGAAGATTAAAAACAGGAACTCCGCCTAGGCTAGACGGAAGAACTATCAACTGGGCAATACTCGAGCCTCAACCTGGCGATTCTAACCCAAAGCCATTTTCGTTTTCAAACGATAAGATCGAAAGGGAACAGCTTCCCTGCTATATAACATATACAAATGAAAAAACCCATGAAGTAATCAGAAAAAATCTTCACAAATCTCCTCTTTACTCCGGTGTTATCAAAGGTATAGGACCTAGGTACTGTCCATCAATTGAGGATAAGGTTGTTAAATTTGGAGATAAGGAAAGACATCAGATTTTTCTAGAGCCTGAAGGGATCGGCACTTATGAGATTTATCCGAACGGGATTTCAACAAGCCTTCCACTAGACGTTCAGTTTGAGTTTGTAAGAACGATAAAAGGGCTCGAAGAGGTTGAGATTATAAGGCCGGGCTATGCGGTTGAATACGATTATTCGGATCCTACTCAACTTAAACCCACGCTTGAGACCAAGATTGTTGAGAATCTATTTTTTGCGGGGCAGATTAACGGCACGACAGGTTACGAAGAGGCAGCATCTCAGGGCCTTATTGCAGGAATAAACGCTGCGGTCCGTGTAAAAGGGGAAGAGCCATTCATACTCGACCGTTCTCAAGCATATATCGGTATATTGATTGATGACCTTGTAACAAAAGGGGTAGACGAACCATACAGGATGTTTACATCGCGTGCAGAGCATCGCCTCATTCTTAGAGAAGACAACGCGGATTTAAGGCTAAGAGAAAAGGGATATAAGATTGGACTAGTAAAAGATCAAGATTATGAAAGGTACCTAAGTAAAAAGACAAAGATTCAGGAAGAGCTTGAAAGGCTAGAACACGCAAGGGTTTTCCCTGACTCACGAATTAACGAAATCCTTACACAGCTTGGTTCTTCACCACTCAAAAAACCGCACACACTTAAAGAACTTCTAAGGCGTCCTGAGATTACATGGAGAGAGCTTGGTTTAATTGATTCATACTATACCTCATTGATAAATACCGATATATTGGCTCAGATTGAAATGGATGTTAAGTATGAAGGATATATTCAAAGGCAGATGGAACAGGTAGATAAATTTAAGAAGCTTGAAAACGTGAGGATACCAGAAAATTTCCAATTTGATGGTATACCTGGGTTATCAAGAGAAATCATACAGAAACTCTCACGCATTCGTCCGGGTTCTCTTGGACAGGCAAGCAGGATATCGGGCATAACACCTGCTGCTATTTCTATTCTTATGGTTTACCTTAAGCGTAGGGAAATCGAAGTCAGGGAGGGTTATTCCTCTTCTTTGTTTTCTTGATTTTCTTCACCTTCTTCACTAGCGGAAATTTCCTTTTCTAACTGTTCCATAATGTCTTCATAATCTCCGCCAATGTATGTAGTATTGTCAGGGTCTTCGAGCATATCAACCAAATCCTTTATCTTTTTTCGACCCTTTTTAGCCATTCTGTCTTACCTCCGTTAACTATGCAACCTATAAATCGAATTGCGGTCGTAGATCAAAGTATTAAAAATCTTCAGAGTTGAATGAGAAAGCCTTGAGATTGCTAGGCATTATTAACTTTTAATGAAATTATAAGTATAAGTTTTTAAAATGCAAGCTTGATTTTATGAGTTACTTAAATCTCTCCTAAACTTTTTTCAATTTATATTCGAGGAAAAAACGGGGTCACCATTTTTCTCAGTAATCAACTTATTACAAAAGAAATATAAACAATAAACTAAACCAAATGTACAAAAGGTCTTTCATAATTTCATGAAAGCTTAATTCTAGATTAAACTTCGATGTAATAATTAGAGGGTGAAATCAAATCACCTATATACGTTTTGGATGAATCACAAACATATACTCTTTACTTATGGTTATGAAATTGATGCTTGTGATTTAAAAACGTTAGGCTGATAAAATTGAGGTAATAATTAATACCTTCGGGCGAAAGCCTTTTCTATTAATGGTCTTGAGAACGGTTTATTCTAATGCAAAGTAATGAAGGTGGCGGTTTTTATGTATTAAGCATCCGTTTGCTTTAATATTAGGAAATATGGCATCATAAATGTAATATTGCGCGAAATGATATGGCAAGGTCAAAAATTTAAAGGAGTTTCTAAATTTAACTTAATTTATAATATTGAGAAAAAATAAATGGCATTATATGGTTTGAATAGAATCCTGAGTCAATAGTTTCATATTAGTTGATAACTATCTAATATCATTAGTTTTTTATACCTGCGTATTAGATAAATCGAGGCAAAAAATCAAGAATCTGATTTTATGATGACCAATTCAACTGTTTTTTTGAATTTATAAACCCCCTTGACAAATTTGATGGCACAATATATTGTGGTTCAGTCGGGCAATAATACAATATGTGATAAAAAAGGAGGATGGAGTCAAATGGCTTCTGATAAGCATGGATCAATGGAAGGAAATGGAAAGGCATTATTAGAAGAAAATAGCTTTAGAATCAATATCGATACGGAGGAGGAGGTTCAAAACGAGGTACAAGAAGTGGTTGAGTATAAAGAAGGGGTCATGGATATACCGGAGGAAACAATTAATGCCTTTAGCGGTGATGAGCTCCGCGCAAGGGTATTCTACGAAAAATACGCTTTGCGTGATGAAAGAGGAAAGATAGTTGAAAAAACCCCTGACGAGATGTGGCGCAGGGTTGCAATTGAGATCGCTTCTCCAGAAAAAACACAGAAGCTTAGAAAGGAATGGGAGGAAAAATTTTACTGGCTTCTTTCTGATTTTAAATTTATTCCCGGTGGAAGGATACTTTTTGGAGCAGGGCAGAAAAGAAGAGCTACTCTTCTCAACTGCTATTTTATGCCCATAAAGGAGGACTCCATTGAATCAATATTTGAGTGGTGTAAGGAAGCAGCGAGAACATACTCGTTTGGTGGAGGAGTAGGAACGGATATTTCAAATCTTAGACCTAAGGGGTCTCCAGTAAATAATTCGGCTATCTATTCGACAGGGGCCGTGTCGTTTATGGAGCTTATGTCTACGACAACAGGGACAATCGGTCAGGCTGGCCGTCGTGGGGCCTTGATGATAACGATAGGCGTTGACCATCCTGACGTCTTGGATTTCATTGACATAAAGAACGACCCCGCAAGGTTAAAGGTCAAGTTTGCAAATATTTCTGTAAGGGTCACAGATGAGTTTATGAAGGCTGTAGAAGAGGACAAGGATTTTGAACTCAGGTTTGAAAATGAGAAGGTAAAGTTCCATCGAAAGATACGGGCAAGGGACCTTTGGAAAAAGCTTGTAAAATCTGCCTGGGCATCAGCCGAGCCCGGAGTGGTTTTCTGGGACGCGGTAAAGAAATTCTCACCTACTGAATACAATGGGATGGAAATCCATGGGTTTAACCCATGTAGCGAACAGGCGCTCGAGGACTATGGAAATTGCTGCCTTGGAAACGTGAACCTTTCTCTTTTTGTGAAAGACGAATTTACTGATAGAGCTTCGATTGATTGGGAAAATCTTGAGCTAGCTCTTAGGTTCTCTGTTCGTTTTCTTGACAATGTACTTGATTACAATTTTGAGAAGCATCCACTCAAGGCTCAAAAGGAGGCATCACAGCGCTCACGCCGAATCGGTGTTGGGTTCACTGGTTTTGGTGATATGCTTGCAAAGCTCAACCTAAAATTCGACACTCCTGAGGCCGTTGAATTTGCAGATAAGATGTTTGAGTACATAAAGAATATCGTTTATGAAGCAAGCTCAGACTTTGCAGCAGAAAAAGGAAGTTTCCCTGCATTCGACCTGGATACCCATTTATCGCGTCCATTTATCACAACTCTTGACGGGCGCGCAATTGAAAAAATAAAAACTCAGGGGCTTAGAAACGCATGTATTCTCACGGTTCCGCCTGTGGGAAGCGGTTCTATTCTTGCAGCAACTACAAGTGGAATTGAGCCCATTTTTGCGCTTTCATACTTCAGGCGTTCTAAATCGCTTTCTCAGGAGGAATTCAAGGTATATCATCCCCTTGTTGGTGAGTATATGAAAAGATTTGGTTTAAAGGATGAGCAGGAGCTTCCCTCTATATTTGTAACATCCCATGAGATAAAACCAGAAATGAGGGTGCGTATGCAGGCTGCAATTCAAAAACACATTGACTCATGCATATCAAGCACGGTGAATCTTCCAACCGATATTACACTTGAGGAGGTAGAGAAGATTTATTTCCTCTCTTGGAAGCATGGATGCAAGAGCATAACTGTATATAGAGAAGGCTCAAGGGAAGGGATACTCGTTACCGAGGAAGCGTGGAAGAAGACAAATGAAAAAGAGGTCAGTACCCGGGATGAAGGGATGCACCATCCCCAATACCCCATCTCATCCCTTCATCCCACCCCTAGTGAGTCTGAAGAGACTCACATGCCGGAGATTAAGCCACTGAAGCGACCTCACTACCTTGAAGGGTTTACAGAGGTAATAAAAACAGGATACGGTAATTTATATGTCACAGTAAATACCTATCAGGGAAGACCGTTTGAGGTATTTGTTCAGATTGGAAAATCGGGATACACAACGATGGCCGACGCAGAGGCAATAGGACGTCTAACATCCCTTGCCTTGAGATGTGGAATAAGCGTAAAAGATGTTGTAGAGCAGCTTGAAGGGATAGGTGGTGCATCGCCTGTATTTTCTGAGGGAAAACTAGTCATGTCTATTCCCGACGCAATGGCAGCGGTTCTGAGAAAACACTTTATGTCTGGCATCGAAAACGGGGTCGAAGCGAAGGTGAAAAAGATTGATATAGGTTTAGAACGCTGCCCCGATTGCGGAAGCCGCGCCCTCGCCTTTGAACAAGGCTGCATTGTTTGCAAAAGCTGCGGATTTTCGAAGTGTGATTAATTAGGGATCAGTTTTATATAGAAGCGGATGATTTCTGTTTTCAATTGAAATCATCCGCTTTGTATCTATGATTAAAAGAGAGTTATATATTATTGTAATATCGTTTTGTGATTATAGAGGGTGAATTTGGGGACTGATGCAAAAAAGTTTTGAAGTTAAAAAACTAGATTTTGACCAAGCGTTAAAGGCAATTGTTTCTGAAGAATTAAGAGGAAATAATCCTGTTCCTGACATATTAGGTTTTTTACACATCAAACCTTTATTTGGCATTGACTTTCCCATCAAATTAGAAAGCTTGTTAATCGAGTATCGCAATAAAACTCGTACTCCAAATTCCTTATTGAAGATAGATGTACCAAAGGCAAATTTTACTATTAGACCTATGGCGAGACCCACTACAGAAGATTGGCTAATATATGAAGCAATTATTAATTATTATCACAAAGAATTTTAAAGAATAAAAAAATATGCAAAAGAAGCTTTAGCATTATAAATTTTAGAACTCCTAAAGCTAAAAGAACAGATGCATGGTTACAATTTGATGAAACTGCCAGAAATTTCTATAAAAGAGGCTATAAATTCGCTGTGACTACTGATATTACAGGGTTTTATGAAAATATAAATTTGAAAGAGTTAAGAAAGAGAATTATCGATTATTTTGATGGAGATAAAGAGGAGGAAAAGCTAGTAGACGCTCTTTTCTTTTTATTAATAAAATGGAGTAATGAGCGCATATCTGAATATGGTTTACCTCAAGGTCCTCCAGCCTCATCATTTCTTGCAGATATTTTCTTAGACTATGTAGATAGGAGAATGGAAAAATATAAAGGATACTTTCGCTTTATGGATGATATTAGAATATTCTGCAAGCAAGAAATAGAGGCTAAGATTGGACTTAAAGACCTCGCGATAGCGCTAAGGGATCTCAAACTTAACATAAACGCTAAAAAGACAGATATATTACGTGATAAACAAATAGAAGAAAGACTTTTTGATCCTCAAAAGTCACTTTTAAATCTTATAGAAATCAATATTAAATCCCATGATAGAAAAATGATAAAAAATATTATTCCTGCGCTAGTGAAACTCATCGAAGATGCCTTTTTAAACGATGCGTTTGAGAAAACACATTTAAATTTTGCACTGTATAGATTAAGCGTTTTACATAACA
>Ga0209001_1000017_pt1 | contig 34568 bp, 25 predicted proteins | sample Rifsed13ft2_FD_184006 | JGI IMG/M metagenome (GOLD analysis project Ga0209001, IMG submission 184006) | Soil microbial communities from Rifle, Colorado, USA - sediment 13ft 2 (SPAdes) (version 2) | ecosystem: Environmental > Terrestrial > Deep subsurface > Rock core/Sediment | place: Rifle...
TAATTCTTGAAACTTGTGGGTAAGTGGTATAGATTTACATAAAAAATTAGTAAAAGGCGAGAATAATAATGATTCTTGATATGCTAAGGAAAGGCCAGACTTGGGTTACAAAAGGGATATTGATTGTCCTTGCCATCACCTTTGCTTTCGGATTTGGGTTTAGTTTCAGTAATTTTGGTTTTGGAGGGAAGGTTCCGGAAGGGACCTCCGCGGAGGTAAATGGCCAGAAGATATCCCTTTTAGATTTCTATAGGGCTAGAGAACGTCTTCGCGCACAATATCGAGAGAGTGGTGTTCCCGAAGAGGCTTTAAATCAGAATTTTATTGATATGACAGCACTAAATCAACTCATTGACTTACAACTACTTTCTCAAAAGGCTAAAGAGCTTGGCTTTATGGTAACTGATGAGGAACTAAGTGAAGCAATAAGGTCTAACTCCGTTTTTCAGGTAGATGGGCAGTTTATTGGCCTTAACGAATACAGGGCTTTCGTAGAGCAGAGATTAAATCAATCTGTAAGCGATTTCGAGAAGATGTACAGAGAGGAACTACTTGCTCAAAAAGTAGTAAAGCTAATGTTCGACACACTTAATGTTACAGACGAGGAGCTATTTGATACCTATAAAATCCGTAATGAAAAGGTAAATCTTAATTTTGTTACTATCTCACCTGAAGATTTTAAGGATTCTTACACAATAAATGAGAAAGAGATAAAAAAATACTATGAAAATAATAAAAGCGAGTTTAAAACACCTGAACTTAGGAGTGTACGCTACGTTATTATATCCCCCGATGATTTTATAAATAGGGTGGATGTGTATCAAGAAGAAATAAAGTCTTATTACGAAGCACATCCTGATAAATTTAGATCTAACGAAGATGAAAGTCGGCCCCTTGCAGAGGTAAAAGGCGAGGTGGAAGCGGATATTAAGAAGGAGGGTGGAAAAGCTTTATTCAGGGAATTCCTTGAAAATCTTAAAGAGTCAGTTGATAAGAAGTCCATAGATGAGATAACAAAGGAAAATGGTTTAGGAGAAGTAAAAGTTGTAGGTCCAATTTCTGTTACTGCAAAGCTTGATGATATTCCATCTAAGGTTGTTGAAAAGGCGTTCACCATTAAACAAGGAGAAAAGACCTTTGCTCAAGTAGGAGAGAAAATATACATAATTCAGGTTTCTGAGGTAGTTCCATCTAGGGGAAAAACCTTGAAAGAGGCAGAGGGTGAAATTAGCGAGCGCCTTCAGTCTATGAAGGCAAAAGAGGCTGCTAAGGCAAAGGCTAATGATTTACTTAATAAGGCAAAAATGAATGGTGGGAATTTGGAAGAAGCTGCTATATCCTTTGGGCTTAAATTGCAGGAGACTGGTTATTTTTCCAGACTAGAACGTGTTCCTGAAATCAACTCAGATGAGATAAAAGTAGATGCCTTTTTCCTTGACAAAAAAAATCCTCTGGCTTCTAAGGTCTATGAAGCCGATGAAAAAATTTATATAGTATCCCTTAAAGAAGAACAAGATGCAGATCCTAAAGGGTTTGAAGAGGAAAAGGGTCAGCTAAAAGAAGAAGAACTTTCTCAAAGAAAAAGAGAGCTTTATATAGACTGGATTCAAAGACTCAGGCAGGAGTCGAAAATCAATATCAATGATAAGCTTTTACTACCTCAAGGGTGATAAATCAAGTAGCATAATTTTGTGGAAGAAAAAGTAGTACATAAACATTCTATTACCCGAAGCTATTGGTCAATTTTTATTGTTTAGAACAAAATTTAATCTCGACCATAGATTATAGATAGGTAAAGGTTTATCGTGTACTTTAAAATAGAAGAAAAAAATCAGCTTTTGATCCAATTTCTTCAAAAATTAATGTAACACACCATATGTGGTATTTCTCTTCTTAAACACCACAGCAATTTGTGTATGTTTGTTTACAACCTATTATGATTATGATATTATTCAATTTTAAAGAATGAAAATTAGGTCTCTAGAACTTATAGGCTTTAAATCCTTCTATGAAAAAACTACTATTCAGTTTCAGGATGGAATTAATGCCATAGTCGGTCCCAACGGCTGTGGGAAATCCAACATATTAGATGCAATACGTTGGGTTCTCGGGGAGCAGAACCCCAGGCGCCTAAGAGCCGAGGGGATGGAAGAGGTCGTATCTAATGGGGGAGAGACCTCAAAACCCCTTGGTATGGGAGAGGTTTCCTTAGCGCTAACAGACGTTTCGCATAAGGGGTATGAGGAGGTTGTAATTAAGCGAAGACTCTTTCGTTCTGGGGAGAGCGAGTATTACATAAACGGCACACCTTGCAGGTTAAAGGACATAACTGAGATGTTTTTAGATACTGGCGCAGGCGCAAGGGCCTATTCTACCGTAGACCAAGGAAAGGTGGAGCATCTAATTACAGCAAAACCTGAAGAAAAGAGGACATTGATTGAAGAGGCTGCAGGGATAGTTAGATATAGAGTAAGACGTCGTGAGACCGAGAGAAAGATTGAATCTACTAAAGAGAATCTGAGACGCTTAAAAGATATTATGGACGAAATAAATCGCCAGATGGGTAGCCTAAGCCGTCAGGCAAGGGATGCAGAGGAGTTTAAACGCCTTTCGGAAGAAGCCAGGAGCCTTGAGTCGAGGATAATCTACTCAAAGCTTTATAAAATGGAAGAAGAAAAAAATAGGCTTATTCAAGAGAAATCGGAGCTCGAAGAACAAGTCCTTTCACTTTCTGAACAAATAAAGAACAAAGAATCCATACATGAAAATATTGAAGCAAAAACCAATTTTGTCGAACGTAAGTTAGAAGAGTTGGGGAAAGAGATCTATGATCTCAAGTCGGAGCTCCAAGCAAAGGAGGCACTTGAAGAACTTGTAAGGAGTGAGGTTTCGGGGATTGATGAATTTATTAAGAGGTTGGAAAAAGAAATTGAATTACTACTGGAAGAGAGCGAAAGGGTAAATATTCAAATTAATCTCAAGCAAAAGATTTTGGGGGAGGTTAAGGCAGACCTATCCAATAAAGAACATAAGCTTAAGCGAAGAGAAGAGGTCCTTTCTGGAATCAAAGCTGGGTTTACGATAAACCAGACTGAGCTTGAGGGTACAAGGACATCACTCTTTGAAATGTTAGATAGGTACAGTTCTCTAAGGGGTAGCGCTTTAGGATACGAAAGGGAACTGTCTGAACTCCAATCAAGAAGGCAAAGAACAAACAAAGAGATTGGAGAAGTAGAAGTTGAGAAGAAAAAAACAATATCCCGAATCTCGGAGCTTCAAGGTTATGTGAACGCTAACGAGGAGCGTAGAATCAAAGTTGAAGAAAGGAAAGAAGCTATAGGATTATCTCTCGCTTCTTTAAGTGCCACTCAAGAGTCGAAAAGAAATGAAATAGAAGGGCTAAGCGAGCGTTTTAAAGAGGCGCAACCTAGGCTTAATGTGCTAAAACAGATTGAGACAAGCTACGAATGGCTTCCCGAAGGAATAAGGAGATTTTTACTTGAGAAAAAGGGGAACGGAATCTTAGGGGTGATTGCAGATTTTATATCAGTTCCAAAGGGCTATGAGCGGGCACTTGAGGCAGCATTTGGTGAGAAACTCAAATGGGCGATTGTTAAAGAAAGCGAGGAGGCACTGAGTGCAGTTGAATATTTGAGAGAGCTATCCCTTGGAAGAGGCACGTTTGTCCCTATTAATAACACAAGAAAAATCGAGGTTCTTGATAAAAACGGAAATGGAATTGCGCCTCTCAGTGACATAGTTAAGGTTGAGGGAATAGATAAAGACATAATTGACAACATGCTGACTAATGTGTTTGTTGTATCTTCTCTTAGAGAGGCGCTAAATCTAAAGGACGAAATTGAAGATGGCGCTTCTTTTGTCACACTTGGAGGGGATATGCTTGATTCTACTGGTGCGATATCGGGTGGGCTTGCTACTGAAGGTGTATTTGAGAGAAAAAGGGAAATTGAAGAACTAACCATAGATACTCAAAACCTTGAAGCTGAGATCTCAAGGATTTCAAAGGAGATAGAGTCAAATCAGGAAGAGGTTGAAAAACTGCAACTTACGCTTAGGGATCTAGAAAATGAGTTAATAGAGATCGAGATAAGGGGAGCCGAGATTAAGACGGATATTGCTAATCTTCAAGATAACATTGCAAAGACCAATATGAGATATGGGGTAGTTGAATTTGATTTAAAGGAGATAGATTCTGAAATTCTTGATAGAGGAGGAAAACTACAAGTAGCACAAGAAGCTATAAAACAGGTTGAAGATCAGAAGATATTTCTTGAGGAAAAATACGCAAAATTAAAAGAAGGTGCAGAGAAGCTTGAGGAGGAAGAGAGGCATATAGAGAGAGAAATCACAGATCTCAAGGTTGAAATTGCCGCGCTTATTGAAAAAGAAAAAGGCATCGATGAAGACCTAGGTGAGCTAGGAAGAAGGCAGAATGAGATAAGAGAAAGGATTGAGCTTGAGGCTAAAGAGGTCGGAAAGAAAAAACAGGAAAAACTGAATTTTATTAAAACAGAAGAAGATGCAAAACGAGATGTTAAAAGTCTTTTGTCTCTTCTTGGTCAGAAGGATGAAGAACTATTAGTTAAGAGGAATCAAAAGGAAGAGCTTTTATTGCAAATTAAAACTGCTATTGAAGATAAACAAAGGTTAAATGAAGAAATAAAAGGGCATGAAAAGAAGATCAGCTCTCTTGACCTTAGGCTAAATAGCCTTCAAATTGAGATTGAGCATCTTAGGGAAACAATTCGTGAAACCGGTTCATCTCTTACTAGTCATGATGACCCTAATGAAGCTTTGATGTCTATTGATCCAGAAAATTTAAAAGGTTTAGTTAAAGAAGGAGAAGAAACCAGACTCCTTAAACTTAAAGAAAGGATCCAGAAATTTGGTCCGGTGAATCTTCTTGCCCCTGAGGAGTATAAGAGTCTCGAAGAAAGGTTTAAATTTTTAAGTGCTCAGAATGAGGATTTAGTAAACGCTATATCATCCCTAAAGAAAGCTATGAACAAGATTGATAGGGAGTCTGAAAAAAGATTCAACGCTACGTTTGAAGTTCTGAATAAAAAGTTTCAAGAGGTTTTCAGCAGGATGTTTAGAGGTGGCGAGGCAAAGCTTGTTCTTACAAATAACGAAGACCTTCTTGAAACCGGTGTTGATGTCATGGTAAGACCGAAAGGGAAAAGGTTTCAATCAGTAAGCCTGCTTTCAGGCGGAGAAAAAGCCCTTTCAGCGATAGCCCTTGTTCTCTCTGCTTGCTTTATAAGGCCCGCTCCTTTTCTACTATTTGACGAGATTGACGCACCTTTAGACGATGCAAATACTAGTCAGGTTACGGATTTGCTTGAAGAAGCGACTAAGGATTCGCAGATTATAATTATTACTCACAATAAAAAAACTATGAAGGTTGCAAGAACACTAGTTGGAATAACTTCTGATGGTAGAAGCACATCCAAGGTAGTTTCCGTTGAGCTTAGGGGTAATTAGATTTATTCTCTGCGCTTTTTTGTCTCCGTTTTTTGACCACATACAATTGTCATACCCGAATGCCTTTATCGGGTATCCATATACCTCTAAAAATGATATTAAGTCCCTCTTTGTTAAAGAGGTATTTAGGGAGATTTGTAAACAAAAATAGTGTCTACGACGTTAAAATAATATGGGGGTTGGTCTCAAGATTCCCGCTTGAGACATGCGGGAATGGCACATTAAGGGCTAGCGGTATCGAGCAGAACTCAAATTATTTAGTGCATTTCGCTTTGAAGAAATAATATACTTCCAGTAAAATATCTAGATCTTAATTCAGGTTTTTCCAGTGCTTATGGACGCATACACCCACTTGTTATAAGTGGGTTTTGAGCTTATAATTTTAAACGGCTTTTGTATTAGTGGAGGTTTTATATGTTCTCTTACATTATGAAAAAGATTATAGGGACTCAGAACGAGAGAGAGATTAACAAACTACGTTCTCTCGTTTTACACGCAAACGAGATTGAGCCTGAATTAATAAAGCTTCCAACCTCGGAGCTCAGGGGCAAAACCGATTATTTTAAAGAATCAATAAAAAACCAACTTAACGACCATCATAAGCTAGACGAAGGTGAGTATTTCAAGAAGATGGAGGAGATCCTATGGGATATCCTACCCGAAGCCTTTGCCATAGTCCGAGAGGCATCTCGAAGAGCCCTGGGAATGCGCCATTTTGATGTTCAGATTATAGGCGGCATTATCCTTCATCAAGGGAAAATCACGGAGATGAAAACAGGTGAAGGAAAGACTCTTGTTGCTGCTTTACCTCTTTATTTAAATGGTATCACTGGCTTTGGCGGGCATCTGGTTACAGTAAATGACTATCTTGCTAGACGTGACGCAATATGGATGGGGCCCATTTATAAACTCCTTGGACTCAAGGTTGGTGTTATAAATCATGAGATTTCATATCTTGTAGAGTGGGAGGACCCTGAAAGGGCAGAACAGGCAATGAAGAACAATCTCAGTGTTTGGCCTAATGAGTATATTGGACTCGATTTGCCGCCTGAAAGAAACCTTGAGGCATTTGCTGCTTTTAAGACAAAGTTGGTCGAGTGCACAAGGAAGGAGGCCTACCTAGCCAATGCCACTTATGGGACAAACAACGAATTTGGCTTTGATTACCTTCGCGATAACATGAAATTTTCCCTTGAAGACTATGTTCAGAGAGAACACAGTTACGCAATTGTGGATGAGGTAGATAGCATTCTTATAGATGAGGCAAGAACGCCTCTAATAATATCAGGTCCTTCAGAGGATTCCACTCAGCTTTACTATCAAATTGATAATGTTGTGAGAAAGCTTAGGAAAGAGGTTGACTTTACGATTGATGAAAAAACCCGTCAGGTAACCCTTACCGAAGAGGGTGCAACAAAGGTTGAGAGGGTGCTTAGTGTAAATAATATCTATGACACTATACATCTAGAGCTACTTCATCACGTGATTCAGGCTCTTCGAGCTCATAACCTCTTTCAGAATGATGTGGATTATATAGTGAAAGAGAGAAAGGTCATAATTGTGGATGAATTTACTGGAAGACTTATGCCAGGAAGGAGATGGAGCGATGGACTTCATCAGGCGATCGAGGCTAAGGAAGGTGTAGAGATAGAAAGTGAAAACCAGACACTTGCAACAATCACAATTCAAAACTATTTCAGAATGTATAGAAAACTCGCCGGGATGACAGGAACCGCCGACACAGAGGCGCTTGAGTTTAAGAAGATTTATAACCTAGATGTAGCAGTCATTCCTACGCACAAACCTATGATAAGGCTTGACCATAATGATTTAGTTTATAAAACTGAGCGTGAGAAGTTTAATGCTGTTGTTGACGAAATAAAGAGCCTTCACACCCAAGGAAGACCTGTGCTTGTGGGGACCACATCTATTGAGATATCAGAGAAGCTAAACAAGATGCTTGAGAAACTCAGGATTAATCACCAGGTCCTAAACGCAAAGCAGCATGAAAGGGAAGCCGAGATAATAGCCCAGGCAGGGAGGATCGGGTCAGTAACCATTGCTACAAACATGGCTGGTCGAGGAACGGATATCCTTCTTGGAGGTAACCCGGAGTTTCTTGCAAGGGATGTTACCCGAAGAAAATTCAAGGTTGAATTACACGAGGCGGAGCCACATCAATTTGAAGAAGCCATGCTTGAGGCCAAAACTGTTTGTGAAGATGAGAAGAGAAGGGTTCTTGAGCTAGGGGGTCTTCACATAGTTGGCACGGAACGGCATGAAGCTAGACGAATTGACAATCAACTTAGAGGAAGGTCTGGAAGACAGGGTGATCCAGGTTCCTCTCGTTTTTACGTATCGCTCGAGGATGATTTGATGAGGCTTTTTGCATCTGACAGAATCTCTCGAATAATGGATAAGCTAGGATGGCAGGAAGGGGAACCCATTGAACATAAGCTGATTACTAAATCAATAGAGAACGCACAGAAAAGGGTTGAGGCAAGAAACTTCGACATTAGAAAGCACCTTCTTGACTATGATGACGTTTTAAACACACAGAGGGACGTTGTTTACACAAAGAGAAAAGAAATACTACCTGGAGAGAATCTTAAGGAAGGCCTCTACGAGATGGTGGATGAACTATTGGACGAAATCGTTCCGATTTATGTTCCTGAAAAAACGACTTCAAACGAGTTGGATCTAAAGGGGCTAAGCAACGCAATCTTCAGGGATTTCAATGTACATGTCAACTTCGATGGTGTTTCTTTTGATGGGATGGGGAACCAAGATATAGTTGAGCTTGTAAGAGAGAAGGTTCGTTCCTCCTATGAGGAGAAGGAAAGTCAGATAGGCTCGGAGACCCTAAGACATGTTGAAAGATATATAATGCTTCAGACGCTTGATTACCTATGGAAAGACCACCTCCTTAACATGGATCATTTAAGGGAGGGAATTGGGCTTAGAGGATATGCTCAAAAGGACCCTCTATATGAATACAAGAAGGAAGGATACGATATGTTTTCAGCGATGATGAATCGCTTCAAAGAGGAGGCTTGTGAAAAGTTATTCAGGGTAAAACCTGTGAGTGAAGTAGATATGGAACGGCTTGAGAGAAGAAGAAGGCTTGAACAACAACGTATGGTTTTAAGCAGGGGAGAGGGTGAGGAAAGAAAGGCACCTATAAGACGTGAGAGAAAAATCGGAAGAAACGATCCTTGTTTCTGCGGGAGCGGAAAGAAATATAAGAAATGCTGTGGAAGGGCGTAGTGATACAGGATACATGATGCAAGACTTCGTCGTGAGCTCAGTCGAACGACACAAGATGAAAGATTAATCATGCATCATGTATCATACATTTTGCATCATTCTACAAGGGAAAGTGTAGGAGGTAGTTAATTTGGAGGCTTTTCTGCCTATCAAGAAGATTAATAGCCTTAAGAAAAACATACAAACTATTATAAAGGGGAAACCAGAGGCAGCAAAGGCAACACTTGTTGCATTTCTTTCACAAGGACACATGCTGATTGAAGATGTGCCAGGTGTTGGAAAAACAACACTTGCTCAGGTACTTGCAAGATCAACAGATCTTTCTTTTAAGAGGGTTCAATTTACGAGTGACCTTCTTCCATCGGATATTCTCGGAGTATCTATTTACGACCAAAAAACTGGGGAATTTGATTTCAAAGCGGGTCCAATCTTTGCAAATATAATTCTTGCAGATGAGATAAACCGAGCGACACCTAAAACTCAAAGCGCCCTTTTAGAAGCAATGAGCGAATCTAAGATAACGATAGATGGAAAAACCTACGAGCTACCAAAACCGTTTATGGTAATTGCTACGCAAAACCCATTTGAGTATCGAGGAACCTTTCCACTTCCTGAAAATCAGCTCGATCGATTTTCTATGAGGGTAAGCATTGGGTATCCGGATTATGAGAGTGAAAAGGAAATCCTCTTAAAGTTCAGCCCGGCAAAACCCTGGGACGGTATACAACCAGTTGTATCTAGGGAAGAGGTGCTAGTTATGCAGACTATGGTTGAAAGGGTTCATCTGGATGAATCTATTCTTGACTATATCTTGACAATTATAAAAGAGACAAGAAACCCTAAGGTATTTGAGCTTGGAGTGAGTCCAAGGGGAGCGATAGCCCTTAAGCGTGCGGCTCAATCTCATGCGCTTATCGAGGGTAGAGCATACTGTATTCCAGATGATGTAAAGGAAATGGCTGTGCCAGTTCTTTCTCATAGGGTCATTCTTAAACACGATCGCATGGGGGGAAAGGGAAGGGAGGAAGAAGCGCTTAAAGATGTACTCGAACGAGTTAAGGTTCCAATTTAGGTATTCGTGGTTAGGAGTTAGTGATTCGTGGCTCGTTTTCTCGATACCAGATGCAGGATCCACGATACCCGAGTCACGAAATTAGAGGAGAACATTGAATACAAATCCTAGAATCTATTTTTATAAGGGCAAGTTACCATTATCTATCATTCCACTTGTTTTATTTGTACTAATAGTCCTTACTTTATTTGCTATTCTAGGTCTTTTTATCGGCGTTATCCTTGGAGCTGCTATGTTAGGATTTATCGTTCTCCGTCTCCTTATTTCATCTAAGAAGAAACAAGCCAAGCTGGTAGAAGAAGATAATCGTACCATTGTACTAAATGGAAGAGATTATGAAATTATAGAAAAGGGAAGAAAAGAGTGAATCGTGTATAGTGATTTGAGGTTCGATCATCTAAGCACGATTCACAAGCCACGAACCACCTATTTAGCTTTATCAATCTTCTTTGCTAGGGTTATGTCATTATCAGTAACGCCACCCTGACTGTGAGTCGAAAGGGTTAGAGTAACCTTATTATATTGAATCAGAAAGTCTGGATGATGGTTTGCTTCTTCAGCTAGGTCTGATACCGTATTTACGAAGGCAATCGCATCTTTAAATGTCTTATGCTTATAAGTCTTGTATATTTCATTGCCCTTTAGTTGCCAGCCTTCTAAGTGTTTAAGTTTCTCTTTTATTTCTTTTTCTGATAAGACCGCCATGTTGTTACCTCCGTTGATTCATAGTAAGGTTGATTATGATGATATATACTATCACGAGATTTGTGACGATCATAAACCTATTTAAATTCTGAACTAATATTTGGAATGCTATATAATTGGGTGAACCTTTGCTGATTGGCTATTCAGAAATCAGAAAATCGAGCTTCTTAAAAGTCCAAGCCTAAAGACCCTTTCTAAACCGAACGAGTCAGAGCGGGACTTTAGGATACGACTCCAAGAGGCATCACGTGAAGAGAGAGATCAATTAGTTGAAAGGCTTAGGCAAAAGCATGCACCTAAGATTGCCGCCCTTGAGGAACGGATTCGCCGCGCGGAACAGGCAGTAGCCAGAGAGGAAGAGCAAGCTAAGCAGCAGAAGCTACAGACTGCTATCTCATTTGGAACTACCTTACTTGGTGCGTTTCTTGGAAAAAAAAAGGATAGGCGTTTCTACCATAGGAAGGGCCACGACCGCAATGCGTGGAGTTGGGCGTACTATGAAAGAATCACAGGATATTGATCGCGCCGAAGAGACTTTGGAGGTTTTGAAGAATCAGCTTGCCGAACTCGAGGCCCGGTTCCAAGCAGAAACTGAGGAAATCGCAACAAGAATTAGTTCGCAGACAGAACCCCTTGAAACTTTTGAAATAGGGCCAAAAAAATCAAACGTATCAGTCAATGTACTTGCACTTGTTTGGGTTCCCTATTGGCAAGATGAGCAAGGCAGAATGAAACCTGCATGGACTTAGTGAAACTACAAATCCCAAATCACAAAATACAATCTCTAAATAAATTCAAATGACCAAAACTCAAAATTTAATACGGTTTGGAATTTGGCACATGGAATTTGTTTGTTGTTTGGTGCTTGTGATTTGGAATTTGCCTTAATTCGGAGCTTATTCAAATGCCAATAGCCTTTATAGGAATAGGTTCAAATCTTGGAAATAGGATTGAAAACTGCGTTAAAGGTGTTGAGGAAATCTCGACTTTCTCAAAGATTATCGTTGTTTCCTCTTTTTACGAAACCGAGCCTGTCGATAAGGAAGACCAGCCCGACTTTATAAACTGTGTGGCGAAGCTCGAAACCTCTCTTTCTCCTTTTGACCTTTTAACCTTTCTTCAATCTGTAGAGAATACAATCGGAAGGGAGCACATGGAGAAATGGGGACCGAGAATAATTGACTTGGATATAATTTTTTATGATGAACTTGTGATTGAAACCGATGAACTAATCATTCCCCATCCAAGAGCTCATCTTAGACGGTTTGTCCTTGAGCCTCTTTCTGAAATTGCTCCGGATATCATACATCCTGTTTTAAAGATTTCTGTCTCTAAGCTTCTGGATGAGCTTAAGTGTACGAAACGTGTGGTAAAAGTGGGAGGGTTTTCCATAGCCTGTTCACAGAAATCCACAACTTATCCACAGACTTAGAACATATTTTTCCATAGTTTATCCACAAAAAATGAAATTCTTTTGATGTTAAAGAGATAGGGATACCATTAGGTTAGTTAAAAACTTAATGTGAAGTGTTAAGTAAAGTGAATGACCCTCACCCCGTAGGCTTAGAAGTTATTCACAGGAGCTATCTAAGCTGACTATATTCAATACTGGGACACATTAAACTATAGAACGGATGCTCTACTATCCACCGGATTCAGCTTGGAACAAGCCAGTGCTCTAAAATCCTTTAGAATTCTTTGCGGATGAAAATGTATTCCATAGAAGCATAGCAATTGTCATGGGGCCTACTCCACCTGGGACAGGCGTAATAAATGAGGCTTTGTTACAAACGTTTTCAAAATCCACATCACCTGCAAGCTTTCCGTCGGGAAGACGGTTTATACCTACATCAATCACAACCGCGCCTTCTTTTACCATGTCTTCTGTTATAAGTCTTGCGCGTCCAATTGCAGCCACTAAAATATCAGCCCTCCTTGTAACCTCCCCAAGTGATTTAGTCCTCGAATGGCATATTGTAACTGTTGCATGTCGGTGTAGAAGAAGAAGCGAGACGGGTTTTCCTACTATATTGCTCCTTCCTACTACTACCGCCTCTTTTCCCTGTATTTCTATACCATAGTAATCTAGGAGTTTGATTACGCCATGCGGGGTACAGGGGATAAATCTAGGATTTCCTTCTACGAGAAGTCCTACGTTTTCAGGATGAAATCCATCGATGTCTTTTAATGGAGAGACGGTTCTTAGGATTCTTGCTTCATTAATCTGTTTGGGAAGAGGAAGCTGAACGAGTATTCCATGGATTTTTTCATCGTGATTTAACTTTTCAATAAGTGTAAGTAAATAGCTTTCTGCAGTTTCTTCTGGAAGCTTATATTCTTCCGAGTAGATGCTAACCTCTTCACAGGCTTTTCTCTTATTTCTTACATAGATTTGAGATGCAGGGTTATCACCCACAAGCACAGCCGCAAGCCCAGGGACTAATCCTGTTTCCCTCTTGAGCTTATTTACCTCTTCTGCAATCCCTTTCCTCAGGTGTTCTGCAACCATTTTACCGTCTATTATTTGGCCCATGTTGTATCTATTTAGCCACAGAGGACACAGAGAAAGGATTTAAAAAAATAACTTTTTTGTTTTCCCCTTTCTGTGTCCTCTGTGCTCTCCGTGGCTAATATTTTATTCCGCTACTCAAATTCCCAGAAATGATTTAGGGGTCCGTGCCCCTTACCTAAATTGAAAGAATTTCTTATAGCTTCTGTAACATAGTCTTTTGCCTGCCTTATGGCTTCTCTCGCATTTAGTCCCTTTGCAAGCCCTGCACAAATAGCGGCGGAATAGGTACATCCTGTGCCGTGGGTATTTTTGGTTTCTATTCTCGGTGAAGGAAAGTCATAAAAATCCTTCCCATCATATAGAATATCTATTGCCTCATCTGACCACTTAAGATGCCCACCCTTTACAAGAACATACTCGCAGCCAATTGATTTTATTCTTCTTGCTGCTTCTCTCATGCCATCAAGTGATGAGACCTTTATCCTTGAAATCACTTCGGATTCAGGAATATTAGGGGTAACAACAAAGGCTAATGGCAGAAGCTCTTCAATCAGCGCCCTTTCCGCTTCACGTTTTAGAAGTGTATCTCCACTTTTTGCCCTCATAACGGGGTCTATTACCAGTTTCTTGATTCTGTATTGTTTAATCTTTTCTGCGACGGCTAAAATGATTTTCTCATTTGAAAGCATTCCTGTTTTTGCGGCGTCAACCCCTATATCACTTAATACAGCGTCAATCTGGAGTTTTACAAACTCAGGAGGCAAATCGTAAATTCCTGAAACTGATTGAGTGTTTTGAGCGGTAATCGAAGTAAGGACTGACATACCAAAGACCTTAAATGCTGTAAACGTCTTTAAGTCAGCTTGAATTCCTGCCCCTCCCCCTGAATCAGAACCTGCAATTGTTAGCGCTCTCGGAATTTTTTCACTCACCGAATTTAATATTACAGGCATTTGGGTTAGTTTCAAATTAATATTTGCCACAGAGGGCACAGATGTAGATAGAGAGATTTTTTATTCAATAAATACTCTGTGTTCTATATGGCTCGATGCCGAATCACGCCATGGTTCATGCCTTGGGCTGTTCTTGACAGTCTGGGTGTAATCTAAGTAGAATAAATCCTTACGATTTTGGGTTGAGCGCGTAGCTCAGGGGGAGAGCGCTTGCTTGACGCGCAAGAGGTCGCAGGTTCAAATCCTGCCGCGCTCACCATGTAGTGTGATAGGATTAAGCTAAGTAAAAGTGTCATTGCGATCTGAAGGGAGCGAAGCAATCCCATACCCTTTCCCTCATTGCGAACGCAGCGCAGCGAAGCAATCTTGAGATTCCTCACTGTGTTCGGAATGACACTTCGTGTCGATTGCTTCATAGCTATAGCTGCTTGCAAATGACTTTTTGCTTCTTTTATAAACATGAGTGAGATACAAATAAAGCTTCCAGACGGAGAGATAAAAAGCTTTCCGAAGGGAACAACTATTGGAGAAATATTTAGATCCCTTGGAATCAGAGATAGTGTAATTGGCGCTAAGGTTAACGGAAGGCTTGTTGACTTCTGGTTTGAATTAGGTTCAGACTCTGCTATTGAACCGGTCACTCTCAATTCCACTTCGGGACTTGATCTAATTAGACATACGGCTGCTCATGTCATGGCAGAGGCTGTTCAGAGCATCTTCAATAAGGATAATGAGAAGATTAAGGTTACAATTGGACCTGTTATAGAGAATGGATTTTATTATGATTTTGATTACTCAAAGGGGTTTGTACCTGAGGATTTAGAGAGAATCGAAGAAAGGATGAAGCAAATAATAGAAGAAAATAAGTCATTAATCAGAAAAAAGGTATCAAGAGAGGAGGCTATTAAGATTTTTGAAAGAGATGGAGAGACATATAAGGTTGAGATCATAAGCGAACTCCCCCTTGATGAGCAAATTAATATTTATCAACAAGGCGATTGGTATGATCTCTGTAGAGGTCCGCACGCCCCGTCAACGGGGTTTGTGAAGGCATTCAAGCTTTTAAGCATTGCCGGGGCATATTGGCGTGGTGATGAGAGAAATCCAATGCTTCAGAGGATTTATGGTACTGCCTTTTGGAATAGAAATGACCTAGATGATTATCTAACAAAACTCGAAGAAGCAAAGAAACGCGACCACAGAAGGCTTGGAAGGGAACTTGACCTTTTTAGTATTCAGGATGAGATCGGACCGGGATTAGTCCTTTGGCATCCGAAGGGTGCAAGAATTAGACGAGTTATTGAGGATTTCTGGAGAAGCGAACATGAACGTCGGGGTTATGACATTCTATTCACCCCACACGTTGCAAGGCTGGACCTCTGGAGGACAAGCGGACACCTGGATTTTTACCGAGAATATATGTATTCCTCAATGGATGTAGAAGATATTGCTTACCAGATAAAGCCTATGACATGCCCATTTCACATTATGATTTATAAATCTAAAATAAGGAGCTATAGGGATCTCCCACTTAGATGGGCTGAAATCGGCACTGTTTACAGATACGAACGCTCGGGGGTAATACATGGTCTTCTAAGGGTAAGAGGATTCTCTCAGGATGATGCCCATATATTTTGTACACCCAACCAGATTGAGAAGGAGGTTCTCAGCGTGCTTGATTTAACTGTTTTTTTTCTAAGAACCTTTGGATTTGATGATTATGAGGTATACCTTTCTACCCGACCCGAAAAGTTTGTAGGGAGTGTAGAGAACTGGGAAAGCGCTACTGAAGCACTTAGAGGCGCTCTTAAGGCTAAGGGGCTTAATTATGAAACAGATGAAGGAGGAGGGGCATTTTATGGTCCGAAGATTGATTTAAAGATAAAAGACGTTTTGGGCAGGGCTTGGCAGTGCTCCACAATTCAGGTAGATTTTAACCTCCCAGAGAGATTTAACATTAACTTCGTTGGGGATGATAACTCACGTCACCCCCCGATTATGATACACCGAGCAATACTCGGTTCGTTTGAGAGGTTTTTTGGAATATTAATTGAACACTACGGAGGTGCTTTTCCACTGTGGCTTAGTCCCATTCAGGTTCGTGTTGCTACAATCGGGGAAGGACAGATTTCTTACGCTCAAGATGTTTATGAAACTCTACGGAAGCATAATTTAAGGGTAGAGAAGGATTTCAGGAACGAAAAGCTAGGACTAAAGGTAAGAGAAGCTCAGCTTGAGAAGATTCCATATCTACTGGTTATAGGAGAAAAGGAGGTCGATAATAAAACAGTTGCACCGAGAAAGCGCGGAGGGAAGAATCTCCCTTCCATGAAAACTGAGGACTTCTTGAATTTTATCGAAAAAGAGAACGACCCGTATACGTGGAGGGAGGTAGAAAAGCCATAGTCAGAGAACCCGAGATACGGGTAAATGAAAGGATAAGAGCCAGAGAAGTTAGGGTAATCGCAGCCGATGGGAAGCAGATAGGTGTTCTTCCAGTTCGTGAGGCAATCAATATGGCAGAGGAGCAAGGATTTGATTTGGTTGAGGTTGCGCCTAATGCAACGCCCCCTGTGTGTAGGTTTATGGATTATGGCAAGTACAAATATGAACTCAAAAAACAGGCTGTGGCTAAAAAGCAGAAGGTGCAGTTACTAAAGGAGGTTAATTTCAGGCCCAATATAGGCGAGCATGACCTTGATGTTAAGATAAATCGCATTAGAGAATTTCTAGAGGAGGGTCATAAAGCCAAGGTCAGGATATCTTTTAGAGGTAGAGAAATTACACATCCTGAGCTAGGAAGGGAGCTTGCTGAAAGGATAATAGAAAGGATAATTGATATTGGATCAATTGACTTATCACCGAAGTTTGAGGGGAAAAATCTTATAACAATTATCGTACCCAAGAAAAAATAGGAGGAGCCACAAAGGCACAAGGCCTCGAAGAATAAAGAAAATTCCAATGAACAAATTCCAATTTTCAAATACTGAGTTTTTGGAATTTAGAACTTAGAAATTGAAAATTGTTTGGAATTTGTGATTTGAGATTTGTAATTTTTTTCATTCGGTGTCCTTGTGGGTGAATAATTACAAATAGGAAAGACAATGGCAAAAATCAAGATAAAAACAAACAGAAGTGCAGCAAAGCGGTTTTATAAAGTCAGTGCAACTGGCAAGGTGAAAATGGCTCATGGCGGAAAGAGCCATTCAAACGAGAAAAAGGGAAGAAAGAGAATGAGAAGGCTTCGTACGACAAGCTATCTTGAAGGGGCAGAAGCAAAAAGGGTAAGAAAGGTTGTGCCTTATCTTTAAATACTGGATACACGATGCACGATTCACGAATGTTTTTGCTTGCATCTTGCATCATTTTATAATTGGCTGAATGGTTACTCGAAACTGATAAGCTAAGGTTTAGAAGGAGAATACAATGAGGGTCAAAGGTGGAGTTGCATCGAGAAGGAGAAGGAAAAGATTATTAAAACTCTCAAAGGGTTACTGGGGAAGAAGGAAGAACCTTATAAGAAGGGCAAAAGAGACCATACTTCGTGCACTTGCCTATGCCTATAGAGACAGGCGTCGGAGAAAGCGTGACTTTAGAAGGCTATGGATAGTAAGGATAAATGCTGCTGTAAGACCTTTTGGTCTATCATATAGTGAATTCATGGGAGCGCTTAGAAAGTCAGGGGTTGAACTAGACAGAAAGACCCTTGCCGAGATGGCAGTAAGGGATGCTGAGAGTTTTAAAGCGGTTGTAGAAGCTGTAAAGACGGGCCTAAATTAAAATGTAGCGGAGGGCTTCAGCCTTCCATACCTTGCTTGGCATTTTCTTTATGGCGATCTGAAGATCGCCGCTACATTTTTCACTCTACCTTTATACCATTTCCAATTGAAAGCTGTTCAAATATTGTAGGCACAGACTTGTCTGTGCTATTTTTGGCACGAACAAGTTCGTGCCTACTTGGGTTCAAAGAATACAGCGCTCGAAATAATGCACCCCTTCAAGAGGTAGGGTTAGAGTGGGGAGGCTAACTTTAAACCGTATGTGGATCAAACTCTAGGGGACAACCTTCACATATAGGTTTCTTTCTGCAATGTTCTTTTCCAACCTTAACTAATAGGGCGTGGTATTCATTAAAAAGTTGGGTGTCTTTTGGTAAGATGTCCATAAATACCTCTTGAATTTCTCCATAATTAGAGTCCTCAGGAATTAGAGCGTGTCTTGAAAGAATCCTATATGTATAGGCATCTACCACAAATATCGGTTTCTTAGCTGCATAAAGAAGAATGCTATCTGCTGTTTCAGGACCGATGCCTTTTATGCCTAGAAGTTTCTCTCGAAGTTTCTTTGAATCTTCTTTAAACATCCTTTCTAGTCTTCCATCGTAGTTTTCATTTAAGAATTTGATAAAGTTTTTGATTTTTATTGCCTTTTGGTTGAAATAACCGGAGGGACGAATAAGTTCAGCAAGTACATGAATTGGAACCGAAGATAATTTTTCAATCGAGGTTAAACCTTTACTTTTCAGATTTTTTAAAGCCTTTTCAACGCTTTTCCATGAAGTGTTTTGAGTAAGGATAGTTCCCAAAATGCACTCAAGCTCAGTCTCGGCAGGCCACCACCCTTGAGAACCGTATCTTTTGAATAAAGCGGTGTAAAATCCTTTAATTCGCTCAGATTTAGTCATATTAAAAACTAATGATACCATGTTTTAATTTTTGATATACACAAACCTAGTGTTCTTATCTACCTGTGATTCTCAATGACGATCAAGCATGCTATTACTTTGCATTTAGCTCTGAATGGCAACGTTGAAATGTCATTGCGAGGAGTGAAACGACGAGGCAATCTGATTGAGATTCCTCACCGCTCCTTTGCCTTCGCTCAGGGCATGGTTCGGAATTACACTTCGTGTCAGTTTGCTTCACGGAGTTTATACTGAGTATAACGAGGTGCTCGCAATTGACAGTAGAATTAAAGTATATCGATAGGCGGGGTTTTCTAACCCCGCATGCCATCGCGGGACTAGAAAGTCCCGCCTTCTGCAGGCTCCGCGAGTGTTTTCGTGATGACATTGTGGACTGAAGGTGTTGCTGCGAGGAGTCCTTACACTTGGGTTCAGGATAAACTCCGCGACGAAGCAATCTGACCACGAGTTGTCATCTCGAACCCTGTCCTGAGTTATAACGAAGGAGCATGTGAGAGATCTAGGATTTCTCGCTATGGTCGAAATGACAAGAAAAAGAACATTCGAAATGGAATCATGAGGATTTTTGTACGTATTTATATTATTGACAACCTTCTATTCCGATGTTAACTCATACACTAGAATGAAATTCACCGCACTCTATGACGTTCACCGAGGGATGGGTGCAAAGATGATAGAGTTTTCAGGCTGTATGATGCCACTTGAATATATAGGAACTCGGGATGAACATCTAGCGGTAAGGAACTCTGTAGGGCTCTTTGACATAAGCCATATGGGTGAGATCGAGGTTTACGGCAAAGAAGCAGCATTTGTCTGCCAGTGGGTTACCACAAATGATATTAGCAAACTAAGTAACTTTCAGGCACATTACACCCTTCTTTGCAATCCTGAGGGCGGTATTATAGACGACATCATTGTCTATAAAATATCGGATGAGCATTTTTTTATATGTGTAAATGCTGTGAACACTCTTAAAGATTACGAGTGGATTAAAAGCGAAGAGAGTAAATTTAAGGCTATAGTGGTAAATAAAAGCCCGGAATATTCACAGATTGCTCTTCAAGGCCCTAATTCTCAAGTGTTATTGAGCAGTGTTCTTAAGATGGATTTCAGCACACTAAAGAGATTCTTTTTCCAGTTTGTCAAATGGAAAGACTCGAATCTCATAGTTGCAAGAACTGGTTACACAGGAGAAGATGGGTTTGAGATCTTTCTTCCTTGGAACTTGGCAAAAGAGCTTTGGGATGAAATTATAGAAGGGGGAAAATCTCATGGAATCCAGGCTTGCGGACTTGGTGCAAGAGATACGCTTAGGATTGAGATGGGTTACCCATTATACGGACATGAGATTGAGGAGGATAGAAACCCTTTTGAAGCAGGGCTTAGTTCATTTGTAAAATTTGACAAGGGTGGTTTTATTGGAAAAGAATCTCTTCTCGGTGTTATAGAGAAAGGAATTAAAAAAAAACTTTTTGGATTTGAGATGGTAGAGCGCGGAATCCCGAGACAGGGATATGGAATCGTGAAGGGTGAAATAATACTAGGTGCTGTTACAAGCGGGACTTTATCGCCTAGTCTTGAAAAACCGATTGGAATGGGTTATTTAAAAACAGATATATATTTTGACGATGAGATTGAAATAGAGATTCGTGGAACTAGGAGAAAGGCAAAAATCGTTTCGGTCCCTTTTTATAAGAAGCTAGCAAAGGAGAAAAGAAATGGTAGAGATTCCAGAAGTGCTTAAATACACAAAAGAACACGAGTGGGCAAGGGTTGAGGATGATATTGTTATAATAGGTATTACTGATTACGCCCAGGATGCCCTTGGGGAGATTGTTTACATTGAGCTTCCTAGTGAAGGAGACGAAGTTACAAAGGGAGAAACCTTTGGTGCAGTGGAGTCAACTAAATCGGTCTCAGATCTATATGCTCCTATAAGCGGCGAGGTGGTAGAGGTTAACGAGGCTCTTCTTGATTCCCCAGAGGCAATTAACGAAGATCCTTATGGTGAGGGGTGGATGGTAAAGGTAAAACCCTACGATCCCAGTGAGCTTGAAGATCTCATGGATAGCGATGAATACACTGAATTCATTGAGAAGCAATCGGAGAAGTAATGATAAAGAATTGGATGATTGATGAGAGGCTTAGATTCATAAACTTCTAAAGCGAATATGTTTTTTAAAAGATTTTTAAAGATTATACCTGTTGTCATCTTTTAACACCGCTTGGAAACTTAACCATTAGATTACATGCATTATAGAGATTCCTTCAATTTTAATAGGAAAAGGATTATGGATGATAAAGTTGAAAATGATAGGTTAGGAAAGGACCTGTTTGCTTTAAGACACATCGGTCCCAATGAAGACGAACTTGAAGAGATGCTAAAGCTAATCGGCGCTGATTCTTTAGGCTCGCTTATTGAAGAAACTGTTCCTTCAGCAATTCGTCTTAACAAGCCGTTAAATCTTCCTGAAGCGGTAAGTGAATATCGGTTCTTGGAAGACCTTAGCAAAATAGCGAGCAGAAATAAGGTGTTTAAGTCATATATTGGCTTGGGGTATTACGACTGTATCACCCCTAGCGTAATCAGGCGAAATATTTTTGAAAATCCAGGTTGGTATACCCAATACACCCCATATCAAGCTGAGGTTTCCCAGGGTCGCCTTGAGGCGTTACTAAACTTTCAAACTATGGTGTGTGACTTAACTAAAATGGATGTTGCCAATGCCTCTCTTCTAGACGAAGGTACTGCCGCTGCTGAAGCAATGACTATGCTAGCACGACTAAAGAGTAGGGATTCTCATGATAGCGCCAATATATTCTTTGTCTCTGAAAAATGCTTTCCACAGACCATAGATGTATTGAAGACAAGAGCAGATCCATTAGGAATCAAGCTAATAATTGGCGACCATCAGAGTTTTGAGTTTAAAGATAAGGTTTTTGGGGCCATAGTTCAGTATCCGAATGGAGATGGCGAGGTTCTTGATTATTCAGATTTTATAAATAATGCCCACAATGCTGGAGCTTTAGTGGCTGTAGCCTCAGATCTGCTTAGTCTTACATTACTTACACCCCCAGGGGAATTTGGCGCTGATGTTGTGGTAGGGTCTAGTCAGCGGTTTGGCGTGCCACTTGGTTACGGCGGGCCACACGCAGCATTCTTTTCAACACGTGATGAATTCAAGCGTCAGGTTCCGGGACGAATCATTGGGGTATCCATAGATTCACATGGCAATATTGCATACAGGATGGCTCTGCAGACACGCGAACAGCATATAAGAAGAGAAAAGGCTACATCTAATATTTGTACCTCAGAATCATTGCTTGCTATCATGGCGAGTATGTATGCTGTATATCATGGGCCTAAAGGTCTTAAAGCGATTGCAGAGAGAATTCATACCCTAGCTAGAATTTTGGATAGTGAGCTTAATAAATTAGGGGTTAAGCAAGATAATTCTTATTTCTTCGATACATTAAAGATTGACTTAGGAGATGGGCGAGCAGACAGACTTGAAAAAATAAAGTCTCTTTCAAATGAAGCACAAATAAATTTTCGATATATAGCCAATCGCCATATCGGCATTTCAATAGATGAGACAACAGAACTTGAAGATATTGAACGTATTATTGAGATCTTTGCAAAAGCAAGTTACCAGAACTACCAAAAGCGGAGTCCTCGAGAGTCGGCAAGAGGAATAGAAATTAAATTTCCTAAGAAATTAACGCGTAAGAGTAATTACTTAACACATCCTGTTTTTAACAAATATCATTCCGAGACTAAGATGCTTCGTTATATAAAAAGTCTCGAGAACAAGGATCTTGCTTTAAATACATCAATGATACCACTCGGATCTTGTACAATGAAGCTCAATGCAACAACTGAGATGATCCCTTTAAGCTGGCCAGAGTTTTCAAGGTTACATACTTTCGCTCCAAGGGAACAAGCTCAAGGGTATGAAGAGATATTTAAAGAATTAGAAAGAGCATTATGTGAAATTACTGGATTTTACGCTTGTTCTCTACAACCCAACTCAGGGGCGCAAGGAGAGTACGCTGGACTCATGGTTATACGAGCTTATCATAAAGATAGGGGTCAAGGGCAAAGAAATGCAGTGTTAATTCCATCTTCAGCGCATGGTACTAATCCAGCAAGTGCAGTGATGGCGGGGATGAGAGTTGTGGTAGTAAGATGTGACGAAGAGGGCAGTATCGATGTAGAAGATTTGAGAAGCAAGGCGTTAGAATACAGAGATAATTTATCTACACTTATGATTACATACCCGTCCACCCATGGTGTATTCGAGGAGAAGATTCAGGAGATTTGCGCAATTATTCACAAGCAAGGTGGTCAGGTTTATATGGATGGAGCCAATATGAATGCACAAGTGGGTCTTACAAATCCTGCCATCATTGGAGCGGATGTTTGCCATTTAAATTTACATAAAACATTTAGCATTCCACATGGAGGAGGCGGTCCGGGAATGGGTCCTATATGCGTTGCAAAACATTTAGCACCTTATCTTCCTGGTCACCCATTGGTTGATACTAGGGGTATAAAGTCTATATCAGCAGTGGCTTCTGCTCCTTGGGGAAGTGCAAGCATCTTATTAATCTCGTATGCATATATCAAATTACTAGGCTATCAAGGAGCAACGAATGCAAGTAAGTACGGTATCTTAAATGCTAATTATTTAAAATCTCGACTAGAAAAACACTATTCTGTTTTATATACAGGAAGATATGGAAGGGTTGCACATGAATTCATTTTAGATCTGCGTCAGTTCAAACGAATCTCGGATATTGAAGTAGAAGATGTAGCAAAGAGGCTCATGGATTATGGTTTCCATGCTCCAACTATTTCATGGCCTGTTCCAGGCACGATGATGATAGAACCAACCGAGAGCGAGGCTAAAGATGAATTAGATCGCTTTTGTGATGCTCTTATATCTATACGAAAGGAGATTCAAGAAATTGAGGATGGGATAACAGATAAAAATGACAATCTGTTAAAAAACGCGCCTCACACCGCTATAGAAGCAACCTCGGATACCTGGAAGCATCCTTATTCTAGAGTGAAAGCAGTCTATCCACTTGATTTCGTTAAATCTAACAAATTCTGGCCACCCGTTGGAAGGATAGACAACGCTTATGGAGATAAACATCTAGTATGCACTTGTCCTTCGGTGGAGTCCTACCCAAACGAATAAGCACCAGTGACTAAATCGCAAATCCCAAACAAATACTAAATTTCGAAACTTAATGTTTGGCGTTTTGAATTTGGTACTTGAAATTTGTTTGTAATTTGGTGCTTGTGATTTGGAATTTGTAGTTCCATTAAATCTTCTTATCAATGTAAGCTGTTTTTTTTACGTTTTCAATCCACGCCTTTATAGATTTTTCGACCTTTTCTTGGTAGAGCTTTTCTCTTATTTCTTCCCTAACACTATCTAGAGAGGTTGCCTCAACTAATTTTTTATCAGTCACTTTTATTACATGATACCCTGCAGTGGATCTTACTGGACCTACAATTTCTCCAACCTGGGTTTCTATAACTGCTTTTTCGAGTTCCACTACCATATCACCCTTTTTAAAATATCCTAGATCACCTCCCCGTTCTGCTGATGAAGTATCTTTAGAATATTGTTTTGCAAGCTCGCTAAAATCCTCTCCCGACTTGGCTAGTTTTGCAATCTCTAGAGCTTGGGTTTCCGCCTGCTTTTCTTCCTCAGGTGATTCAACAGTGATTAATATGTGGGCAATGCTTATCTCTTCAGTAGACTTAAGCTCTCCATGATTTTCCTCGTAATATTTTTTTATCTCATCTTCTGTTATAGCAATTTGACCTTGCACCTGAGTACCTATAAGCTTGTTGTTTAGAAGTTGTCTTCGCCATTGTTCTCTAAAAGACTCAGGGGTAAGGTTTTGTTTCTTTAGCGCCTCATCCATTTGTTCGTCTGTTAAGTTGTATCTTCTCTTTACTTCTTCTACAGCGGCGTCAATCTCCTTTTCTGTAACCTGAATTCCTAGTTTTTTTGCTTCTTGTTGTAGAAGCCTTTCTTCTATCATCAGTTCTAATATCTGACTTTGCACTTGTGTGTCTTCTGGATTTTGGTTTGTGGTGGAGGCTGTTTCTTTTAATTCAGATAGGGTAATGACATCTTCGTTTACAACAGCCGCAACTTTGTCTATCAGGTTTTCTGTAACTTGGGGTTTTATGGTCTCTCCTGAAATGAATTTATCATCTTTAAAATCACCTATATACTTCCTCCCATCAGCGTAAGTATATGTTCCCTTACCGTCCAGCATATTATCTTTGAACTCTCCTTCATACGTGTCTCCATTTGGGAAGGTCAGTGTCCCCTTGCCGTTCCTCTTATCGTCATTCCATTCTCCTACGTACTTTCTTCCGTCTGACCACATCATCGTTCCTTGACCGTATCTTTCGTCATCCCTCCACTCACCTTCATATTTATCACTGTTGGGCCATGTGTACGTTCCCTGACCGCTTTTCACTCCATCTATACAATCTCCTACGTATTTTGTTCCATCAGCATAAGTAAGCGTTCCTTTCCCATTAATTTTGTCATCCTTCCACTCGCCTTCATATTTACCACCGTTGGGCCATGTGTATGTTCCCTGACCGCTTTTCATGTCATCTTTAAAATCGCCAACATATTGTGTGCCATCCGGCCAAGTCATTGTCCCACGGCCCTCTCTCTTATCATTCTTTGTTTCTCCTTCGTATATTCCTCCGTCTGTATAAGTTAATGTCTTTATTTCCTGAGCATGTAAAATTGTTGTAAGAGTAATTAAAAATATGGCAATCTTAACTGCAACTGACAACATAATTTTCTCCCTGCTCATTTTGTTGCAATTAATATTTTTCACACTTAACCTCTGAACTTTTAACTATATTGGCGTCTCTATTTATCTAAGCCTCCTAGCATTTTTCGATAAGAGACTAAGATTGAATCAAGAACTGGATAAGAATAAGATATATATCCTATTTCTGAACTCATTATTGTGCATTATCTGTTTACTTTTTCCTGATATACTTTTTTAACTCATATTAATACTTTTTGCATTTGCCTTGGAAAGTTCAGCTAAGACTGATTTGCCGAAATACAATCTTTTTATTATCCATTTTCGCTAATCTTCTTTAAGTTATCTTCAAAAATTTCTACCCCGATTTGTTCTCGTAGCTTTTTAGTATAATCTGAGAATGTCTTTTTTCTCAACTCGACTTGAATTTGCCCTATTACTTGATCTAATGGGATACTCTTTGGGTCTTCAGTTACCTTTATTATAATAAACCCATTTTCAGTCTCAATCGGATCGCTTATTTCTCCTATCTTTAGGTTGAAGATCTTGTTTCCAATATCGGCTGGCAGGCTTCCTCTCGAAATATATCCGAAATCGCCTCCTCGCTTTTTTGATGTGATGTCATCGGAAAAATATTTTACAAGCTCTTCAAAGCTCTCCCCTGCATTAGCCCTGTTTACAACAAGCCAAGCAATGGTTCTTGCTTCATCTTTTGAGATACCTTGCTCAGGGTTTGCTTTAATGAAAATCTCGCTTACTCTAACTTGCTTGAAGCTATTTGGATTTTCTTCATAGTATTTTTTAATTTCTTCTTCACTTATTTGATGGTCCATAATATCCTGGCTTAGAGCCTGAATCAAAAGCCGTCTTTCATAATTTTGTAGGCTTTCTTTAATTTTTTCCCTTTTGTCTATACTCATTTTTTCTGCCTCTTTATATAGAACCATTTGATTTATGAAGGAATCTAGGTACTCCCTTAATCTTTCAGGTGATGAGAGATAATTAATCCGCTGCCTTGGCGGGAGACCATTAAGTGATTTGATCAAATCTTCTTTTGTGATTGTCTCACCGCCTATTTTCGCAACCACTATGGAGCTTCCTGTTAAATCTTTAGATCCTACCCTTTTTCCCTGATAGAAATTGTCGAAATCGCTACAGCCTAGAATTAGTGCTATTAATAATAGAGAGATAATTAATTTCATTTGTTATCTCCTATAGATAAAAGCTATAGGTGTTAATAATTGTAGGTTAAAAAGTGAAGGATTTACTTTGTTACAGCAATTTTAACGCCGCCTACTAATAATGAGAGTTGAGACTCTTCTCATTTGAATATACTTTACATGAAAAAAATCATTGTGGATATGATATACTCGTCCGAAACAATTTAAAGGTTTGTGGGAGGTATTTGATCACCAATAAAATTCATCCCTGTCTATTTCTTAATAATTCAGGGCAATCGGCTTAACCAAATCAAAAATGCTCTTGTTTCATTTTATTCAGAAACACGTAGCTGTGAACACCTGTCATTAATATATTATTTCAGTTCTTTAAGTCTTTTCTTTATTTCTTCAAGAGCCTTTCCATGTTTATAAAGAATTTTTAATCTACCACTTGGTGCAAAATGGTGATAAAAGGGTGATGCTTCAAGAAAGACTATAACGATTTCTTCATTTCTTATCTCAATCTTTTGAGCGAGTAGTTTTTTGAGTAAGAGCTTGAGCTCTATAACCTTGACAAGGTTTAAAGCGGGCTCAGGCAGCTCTCCAAATCTATCTTCTAGTTCGCTTTTAATCTCTTTGATACCTTTCCCTGACATGACTGAAGAGAGCTCTTTATAAAAAAGGAGCCTCTCCGCTCCATCACTAATATAATCATCGGGGAGAAAAGCAGGCGTGTTTAATCTTACTTCTGGTTCGTATTCTATGTGGGTTTTCTCCTTTTTAAGTTCTTTTATTGCCTTATCAAGCATCTCTAAATAAAGCTCAAGACCTACTTCTGCAATGTGCCCTGACTGCTCAGTGCCGAAGATGTTTCCTGCTCCTCGAATTTCGAGATCAGACAAAGCAAGCTTAAACCCAGAGCCGAGTTCCCGAAGCTCCGCGATTGCCTTAAGCCTTCTTTTCGCTTCAGGGGTAAGTATATTTACGCTAGGAATAAGAAAATACGCATAGGCCTTTTTCTCAGCCCTTCCCACTCTACCTCTAAGCTGATAAAGGTCTGCAAGGCCAAAGGTGTGTGCATAATTAACGATTATCGTATTAGCTCTCGGTATGTCGAGTCCCGCTTCTACTATAGCCGTTGTAACGAGCACATCGGTTTTTCCTTGAATGAACCTAAGAATAGCCTTCTCTAGTTTTTTCTCCTCCATCCTTCCATGTGTAATGTCAATCTTCGCCTCTGGCGCGAGTTCTCTTATAGTTTCTGCTATTCTAAGGATATCCTCAATACGGTTATGTATAAAAAACACTGACCCGCTGCGATTGAGTTCCCTTCTGATTGCATCCCGAATTATATCTCCATTAAATTGAGAAACGTAGGTTTCGATAGATTGCCTTCCTTCAGGCGGGGTGTTTATAAGGCTTATGTCTCTAATCCCGGCAAGAGATAGCTGAAGTGTGCGTGGTATTGGGGTTGCACTGAGCGCTAATACCTCTACACCCTTTTTAAGTTTTCTCAATTTTTCTTTGTGTGCTACGCCGAATCTGTGTTCCTCATCGATTACAACAAGACCTAGGTCTTTAAACTTAACTTTATCTCCTAAAAGTTTGTGGGTTCCTATAATAATATCTATCGTGCCATTTTCGAGTTTTTTTTGGATTTCTCTTATCTCCTTTTGCGTTTTGAATCTTGAAAGCATCTCAGTTACTACTGGATACCCTTTTAGCCTTTCGGTAAACGTGATATAGTGCTGATAGGCAAGAAGAGTTGTAGGTACAAGGATGGCAACTTGCTTTCCGTCCATAGCTGCTTTAAATGCTGCCCTTACTGCGACCTCAGTTTTTCCAAAACCTACATCCCCGCAAATCAGTCTATCCATGGCTTTTAGTGATTCCATGTCACTCATCACGTCGTCTATGGCTGCTTCTTGATCTTGCGTTTCTTCGTAGGTAAAAGTAAACTCAAATTCTCTAAATACGCTGTCCCTTCTTGAAAACTGGAATCCTTTTTTTGCTTTTCTCTCGGCATAGAGCTCAAGAAGTTCTTTAGCGATATTTTCAACCGCCTTTTTTACCCTTTTTATAACCCTTTTCCAGTTTTGGTGTCCGAGCCTGTCAATTTTCGGATTTTGGTCTCCGATGTATCTCTGAACAAGCTTGAGTTTATCAACTGGCACATAAATTTTATCTCCACCATCATATTCACATTCGAGGAAATCCCCTTCAAAATTTTCTAACTTGAGCCTTTTAAGTCCTCTAAATATTCCTATTCCGAAATCTACGTGAACAACAAAGTCTCCGGGTTTTAGTTCACTAAATGATGTTATAAAGACGGATGGTATGTCTCTAGATTTTGTTGGCCTTATTTGTTTCCTTTCCCCAAATATTTCCTTCTCTGTGATTACTGCAATCTTGCCTTCTGGAAAGATAAAACCAGATGAAACCGATCCGATCAGGATATTTACATTTTTTATTCCACGCTCGGTTAGTATATTTTTGATTTTTTTCCTCTCGATTTCCGTTTGTAACACCAGATTGACTTGTATTCCAAGAGCTTGCCATTCTTGTATCTTAAGAGAAAGGAACTCAAAGGCAGAATCAAAGTCATTAGATTCGACAAGCTCACTACGAGCTTCTTTTTGAACGTTTGGTGTTTCAGTATCGAAACGTATGCTTTCGATTCCAGCTTCATAAAGCTCTACATCTTCAATAAAAATTCTTTGGAACCTTAAAATTTGATCATGTAGTTGATCTTCGGTTAGATAAAGCTCTTGGAACTCAGGAGTAAGCTTCAAGTGCTTCTTTATCGAAGTGTTAATATCAGATAATGAGTTGAAATAGGTTTTAACTGATTTTGAAATCTCATCGGGGTTATCAAATATGATTAAGGTGTCTTTAAGAATGTAATCGAATGCGGTGCTTAGATTCTGATAAAATGAAGGTAGGAACCACTCGATTTCTGGAAAGCGTGTACCTTTTTCAATCTCTTCAAGGAGTGAGATTTTAGCTGAAGCAGGTATTTCCTGCTCCTCTGCTTTTTTTCTTACATATGACAAGGATTGTTTGATAGCTTCATCTGTTAGGATGACTTCACTTACTGGAAGAATCATGACACCTTCGGTTGTTTCTAAGGATTTTTGGTCATCTACGCTGAAAAATCTGATTGAGTGGATTGCATCTCCATATAGTTCAAGTCTTATGGGGTTTTCAAATCCTGGCGAAAATAGATCAATAATGGCACCTCTAACACTTACATCTCCAATCTTTTCAACAAAGTCGCTACGTAAGTAACCCATCTGAATTAGCTTTAAAATAAAATTGTCTCTTATGATATCGCTTCCCTTTTGAATTTTGATAGCGGAATTTCGTAGTACATATATTGGGATCGTTCTTTGAAAAAGCGCAGGTGCTTCAGCTAGGAGAATTCCCCTCGACCCTCCGATGAATTCGTCGGGGGTCAGGGCAGGTTTTTTCTCGCTTGCAAAATATAGCCAGTTTATCCTTTCTCCACCCTCTTCCGTTTGAGATGAGAATAATACATCCCTGAAGCTCGATTCCTTTTTTAACAAAAGGGGCGGTTTTTCTCCTAGGTAAAAAGCAATATCCTCTGCTGCCAATTCCCCGATTTCTTTCGAAGAAACGATATATAAGATTGGTCTTTCTATCTTTTTAACTAATGCCGAGGCAATATAAAATTTAGAAGAACCCTTTAAACCAGAGAGCTTTAGTATTTTCTCGCCCGTTATTATTTTATTCAGAAGCTGATCAAGAGTGTTAGAAGGGATTGAGTTATAAAAGGTATTTTTATGTTGGGATTTATGTAGTGCTGTAAACTGATCTATGTATTTTTTTTTATTCATAATCTGTCTTTAATAAAAGGGGCTCGAGATTTTTCGATTTATCTTGTCATCAAATATTTTGACTTATTAACCTTACATTCCAAAGGATATAAAGAACTCGTTTTAGTTTTTTCTTAGGGATTTCGCAACTCAGATTGACGTTTTAGAAAAGTTATTTGTTAGCTATAAGGTTGACACTACTGTTTCCTAATTTCCTCTAGAATCAATCTACCCATCTCTTGACATCCAACTTTTGTTGTTCCTTTCTCGTAAATGTCTCCAGTTCTGTATCCTTTTTCAAGAACTTTTCTAACAGCTTTGTCAATTTCGTCCGCTGCATTATCCATATTAAATGAGTATTTAAGCATCATGGCGGAAGAAAGAATAGAAGCGATAGGGTTTGCAATATCCTGCCCAGCAATATCAGGAGCACTGCCATGAATAGGTTCATAAATCGCTCTTCCATTTCCAAGGCTTGCCGAAGGAAGCATACCGAGGGAGCCTGTAAGCTGTGCAGCCTCATCACTTAGTATGTCCCCAAACATGTTGTCCGCTAGGATTACATCAAAGCTTCTGGGTCTTCGAATAAGCTGCATCGCAGCGTTGTCCACATATAGATGTTCAAGCTCTACGTCTGGAAACTCCTCTTTGCCGATCCTAGTTACTGTTCTTCTCCAGAGTTCCATAACCTCAAGCACGTTTGCCTTATCAACGGAGGTAACCTTCTTTCTTCTTTTTCTCGCAATCTGAAAGGCCACCCTTGAAACCCTTTCTATCTCGGTTGTAGTGTATGAGAGGGTGTTTACTCCCCTTTCTTCACCGTTTGATAGTTTTGTAATACCGCGAGGAGTGCCAAAATATATCCCTCCTGTAAGCTCTCTTACTACCATGATGTCTACGCCTTCTACGATTTCACTCTTGAGGGTTGAGGCACTTTGAAGAGATGGATAAACAACAGCCGGTCTTAGATTTGCAAACGCCTCTAATTCTTTCCTAAGGGTGAGAAGACCCTTTTCTGGTCTAATTTCATAATCAAGATTGTCCCACTTTGGACCACCTACTGCACCAAGTAGGACTGCATCGCTTGACTTTGCCTTTTTTAGGACTTCAACGGTTACCGGGACTCCATAGGCATCAATTGAAGACCCGCCAAATAGTGCGCTTTCAAATTCAAATTTAATATTAAGCTTCTCACCTAAGGCTTTGAGCACGTATAAACTCACATTTGTTACTTCCACTCCTATTCCATCTCCAGGAAGGATAAGAATCTTAAGCACTTTTGTTCTCCTTAGAAAAAATTTATAATTAAGATTTATTTTACCTAAAGAAGTTGTTTTGGGTATCGCAGTTACGTATCACAACGTTAAGTAGAATAATATGAAACTTATAATATTTTAATATCATCTTTGCATCTATAGTTTTCAATACGATAACCATAATTCATTTCAATTGGGATCAAGCGTCGCTTGACTCTAGTTAAGATAACTTAAACGGCAAGGCTTAATTTTTACTTGACGTAATTTCGTAATATTCCTATGCCCTCGACCTTTACCTCTACTGTATCGCCTTGCTTCATTGGACCTATTCCAGAAGGTGTTCCTGTGGCAATTATATCTCCTGTAAGAAGCGTCATCACTCTTGAGATAAAGACTAATAGTTTTGGAATGTTAAAAATAAGCTCGGATGTTCGAGAATGTTGTCTTCTCTCATCATTTAGGTACGTTGAAATTTCAAGATCAGTAGGATCAAGCTCAGTTTCGATGACTGGTCCAATTGGGGCAAATGTGTCAAAGCCCTTTGCCCTTGTGTATTGTACGTCTTTTATCTGTAGGTCACGAGCCGTAATATCATTAATGCATGTGTATCCAAAGACGTAGTCAAATGCCTCGTTTTCCTCTATCCATCTTGCGGTTTTGCCTATTACTACAGCGAGCTCGCCTTCGTAGTCAATTCGTGAAGACATATGTTTAGGGTAGCTGATTTTATCTTCGTGACCTATTACTGATGTGCTAGGCTTCATAAAAAGCAATGGCTCTTCGGGAATGGATTTTTTCATCTCTGCTGCATGGTCTCTGTAATTTAGTCCTACGGCAACAATTTTAGTTGGAGAGCAGGGGGGAAGAAATCTGATTTCGGTCAGGGGATGTTTATTTTTAGTGACTTTATATTCTTGGAAAATATCACCTTCAACCTCTAAAACAGTGTTATCCTCAAGGAGTCCATAACAAATCTTGCCGTCTTTGCTTTTAAATCTAAGAAATTTTATGACTCACCTTTCATGTCATTGCGAGCGTTAGCGAAGCAATCCCGTTTACGTTTGTCATAGCGAACACATTCACTTCGTACAACGTTGACTCCTTGATGCAATCTGACATTAAGTGTCATTCCGAACCCTGTCCTGAGCCGTGAGCCCTGAGCATGTCGAAGGGTCAGGCGAAGGAACAGTGAGGAATCTCAAACAGATTCTTCGTCGCTTTGCTCCTCGCAATTACAGTTGAGTAGTATCATTTATTAGTGTGGATTTATTAATGAAGAATTTTTTGGTTTTTCAATTCCTAAATCTTGATTCTTAACTTTTCACCCTTTTTCTATTTCCCCTTAAAAGATGGTTCTCTTTTGTCAAGAAAGGCCTTCATGCCTTCTATTCTATCTTCGCTGTCGAAGCACAGGGAAACCAGGGTTTTTTCTAGAAGTAGTGCCTTCTTTAAGTCCATTTCTGAACCTGCATTAATTGCGGTTTTAGCGAGCCTTACCGCTATTGGTCCCCTCTTAGCGATCGTGTGGGCGAGCTTCCTTGCTTCCTCCATTACCATCTCGTGCGGGACTACTTTCTCTACAAGCCCAATTCTCAAGGCTTCATTTGCGTCTATCATCTCCCCTGTAAACACGAGCTCCTTTGTTCTTCCGAGCCCTAAAACCCTTGTTACCCTCTGGGTTCCGCCCCAACCAGGAAATATTCCTAGTTTTACCTCAGGAAATCCAAGTTTCGCCTTCTCAGATGCGATTCTAATATCACAAGAAAGCGCCAATTCGCATCCGCCTCCTAAAGCGTATCCGTTTATTGCGGCGATGCACGGACTTGGAACGTCTTCTACAAGTTCATATACCTTGTGTGCAAAATCCACATATTCCTGAAATTCCCTGTCTTCCATATTGTACATCTCTGCAATATCAGCGCCTGCAACAAAGGCCCTGTCGCCAGCACCCGTAACGATTAGAGATTTTAAGTTCTCTCTATGAAGCACATCTTCTAGAAATTCTCTTAGCTCACGAAGGGTTTGCCAGTTAAGGGCATTTAGTACCTTAGGGCGGTTTATCGTGAGAATACCTATGTCATCAGGTTCTCTATCATAAACAATAAACTCAAAGTTCATTAAATGCCTCCTCAGTTATGTTGCTCTTTTCAAGGTTTAAGTAATCCAGCCTAAAAGAAGGTTGTCAACTAAGATGTTTCGTACTTACAGTCCGTTATTTAACTCGATAATTCCGAGAGCTAGCTCAAATGTTTCCACGTCAGTTGCTGCGAGGGTAGATCTGACGCATAGCGTCATCCTGAAGGAGCAAAGCGACTGAAGGCCCTCGTGATTTATCATGGGATCCTTTGCGGAGTTTATCGTTCGACTGAGCTCACGACGAAGTCCTGAGGTATCGAAGGGCTCACGGACAGGCTTCGATACAAAACACCAATAAGCGCAGAGGAGACCTGTAGGTCTCCATGGGCATTTGTCATTCCCAAATGTGTTAATTGGGAATCCAGTAACCAACACATGGATACCCGACAATGGCATTCGGGTATGACAGGTGGGGGAATGTCCCAATTTAATCGGGGGCTACTGCATTCGGGCATGATAATGAGAGACAATGAAACGAATCTGTTTTAGTGTCAGATATGGTCACAGCTAAAGCTGTTCCTACTGTTTGGTCTCTCTAAGGTTTCTATTACGAAAGCCTTCTCGTGGCATCATTAGCTTTATCAATACCTTACTTCCTTAAGATACAATCCCCATGGTGGGGCAGAAAATACGAGATTT
>Ga0209001_1000018_pt1 | contig 34308 bp, 30 predicted proteins | sample Rifsed13ft2_FD_184006 | JGI IMG/M metagenome (GOLD analysis project Ga0209001, IMG submission 184006) | Soil microbial communities from Rifle, Colorado, USA - sediment 13ft 2 (SPAdes) (version 2) | ecosystem: Environmental > Terrestrial > Deep subsurface > Rock core/Sediment | place: Rifle...
TCTTGCTTCTGGTATGACTTTTCAGGAAATCCTTGATGATTTCCCCTATCTTACAGAAGAAGACATTTTGGCTTGCCTCAGTTATGCCGCTGAGAGTGAGAGGTATGTTGGGAGCCACTAAGACACGAAGGCACGAAGTAAAAATTAATTCTTAAAATTAACTTTGTGTCTTATTCCCTTTGTGGCTAATTCCTCTTTGTAAATCCATCCCTCTTCTTTAAAATATAATCGAAGCTATGATTAAAAAAATTCCAAAGATTAATGAAGTTGTGGTCTTCAGAAAAAGAAGCGAGCCATCTTTTGGAGTCCTGAGAGAGTCTCTGGGTGAAAGGGTCTCTGTGTTTTCTGAAGAGGGAAAGGAAGTAGAGGTAGATTTTAGCAAAGTAGTTCTCTCAACTGGGATTAAACTTGGTAGTGAATTAACCCAGTCTGAGAAAAAGCTCAAACTCAGAGGTATCAGAAAAGGACTCGATGAAAAAAAGAGCACTGTGGATTTAAAAACCCTCTGGGAATGTGTTGTTGAAAATCAAAAAGAATTGACCCTAGATGAACTAGTTGAAATTTATTTTGGAAGAGATGGAACAGAGGCTGAAGGTATTCTCCTACTTTTCTGGGCTGTTGAAAAAGATGATCTTTATTTCAAAAGGGGAGAAAAAGGATATACACCTAGAACCTCGAAGGAAGTTGAGGAAACGCTTATTCGCAAGGATGCCGAAGGAAGAAAATTACTTGAGCGTAAAGCCGCAATAAAGTGGGCAAGAGGCATTATAGAGGGTCGTGAAGATGAACTGGAGTTTGATTTTAAAAATTATCTTGAGCTTATTAGGGGCTATGTGATCCACCTTGATAAATTCGAAAGGGCATCTGAGGCAAAGTTATTCATGTCAGAAGTAGGAATAAGGGATGTAGAAGGTGCAATTGAGTTTCTTATCAAGGCTGGAGGCTGGAGAGAAGATGAAGACCCGCTCTTTAAAAGGCTTGGTCTTAAAGAGGGGTTCTCAAAAAAGGTATTGGAGGAAGCTAAGAGGATTATCGAGGAGCCATCTGTTGATGAAGGCATTGAAGACCTTACCAACCTAGAGACCTATGCTATTGATGATGAAACTACTGAGGATATAGACGATGCAATTTCAATCTCGGAATCACAGGAAGGCATTATGATAGGGGTTCATATTGCAAATGTTGCGCGTTACATACCGAAATGGAGTCTTCTTGATGAAGAGGCTGTAAAAAGAGGGGAGACGATATACCTACCGGAAGGGCATGTGCATATGTTTCCACCCGAATTGATAAGAGAGAAACTAAGCCTATTTGAAGGAGCACCCAAGTATGCATTATCTCTTCTTGTTTTATTTGACGAAAGATTGAACATAAAGAGCTACAGATTTACTAAATCAAAGATCCTAGTAAAAAAGAATCTTAGCTACACTGAAGCCGAAGATTTTCTTAGTAGTAAAAGTTCAATTGGGCCAAAGTTAATTAAGATAGCCCTTGGGCTCAGAAAAAGGAGGATTGAAGCTGGGGCTTTTGTTCTCCAACTTCCAGACATGAAGATCAGGGTAAGTGAAGGTGGAGATATTGAGATAAGGAAGATTCACATGAATACAACTGCTCATATTGTTGTTTCAGAATTTATGATTCTTATGAATTGGCTTTCCGGTAGGTTCTTCAAAGAAAAAGGAATCCCCGGTATATTCCGCTCACAACTTGAGCCAGTTTCTGAAGATGCGAGGTTGTTAGATGAAAATGACCCATTATTTCCACTATGGGCTATAAAATATCTAAAACCATCAAGGATAGGACTATCTTCCGAACCTCATTTTTCCCTTGGCGTTGATGCTTATGTGCAGATAACCTCTCCAATAAGAAGGTATCTGGATTTGGTTCTCCAAAGGCAAATCATTGGGGAGTTAGATGGTCAAGGAGCTCCATATACGGAGGAGGAACTCGAGAGATTATATCCACAGGTAGAGGTGGGGATAAGAGAAAAGAAGATGGTTGAAAGAGCTAGGGAAAGATATTGGCTGTTAAAGCACTTGAAGGGGTTAGAGGGAAAGGAGATTAAGGCAATCGTGAGTTCTTTAAGAGACAGTACAATATCCATATATCTTTTAGATTACCTTCTTGAGGTGCCGGTTCCATATTCCTCTGAGATGGCTTTTAAAGAGGGGGATACAATAACTCTGACTGTAGAACGTGTTGATCCGCTTAGAAGGAAGGTTGTTTTAATCCCACGTAATTCATAAATTATATCCAGTGAAAACTATCGGTTTTTTTCAATCTATGGAATCAATGACTAGCGTCAAGAGAGAATAGCATGAGGCACATACAAGCTTGCCACCTTGTGATGTACCATCTTCTAGCATATACACATCCAAGCTCTCGCACTTTGCGCATGCCGTAGTAGGTGCAAGCGGATCTCTTTCCTCGGTTTGAATATCTATCCCTTCCAACACCCCGCCAACTGTCTCCGTCAAAAGTTGAAAGGTTGCATAACAGGAATCGCAGATATGATTAAAACAACACTTTGGCTCACATGTATATGTAATATTTTGAGACCCACAAACCGGACAAGAAACCTTGAGCGGTAAAAATTTCATAGTATATGCGAATAGAAATTATAGCTGTGTTGGAGAGCGTTAATCAAGAATTTATTCTCATATCTATTACCGTATCATTTGTTATAGTCAGCTACAAAATCTCTTGACTGGAAATACGATTAGCAATATTATGATTGAAGGAAGTAATTTTCTTTGATAGGAAGCGTGATATGAGGGGTAAAATCGCTGTTTTTGCACTTATTAGTATTTAGTATAATGTTTCTATCTGTAACCAGGAGTGCTCTGGCATGTAAGGGTAGTCAAGTCCTTTACGAAGATAATTTTTCAACGTTAGACCCAGACTGGGGAGAAAAAAGTTCCAACTTAAGTGTCAATAACGGCAAGCTTATCATTCAACCCGAAGTAAACAAGGGTTACTCAGTCATAAACCAGGGAAGCATCTTCGAGGATATGGACTTCTGCGTCAAGATAACCCTGGCAAAGACAGAGGACTTAAGTGGGACGAGCCAAGGTTTTCTTTTTTGGGCTAAGAGCTATGATGAGTTCTACTACCTGTACGTGATCGATGGTAAATTTTCCGTTGCGCGCTGGGTAGGTGGCCGCTGGTTGTACCCTGTGCCTTCGCGCGAGAATGCCGCTATCAAGAAGGGTATTGCAGAGTCGAATCAACTACGTGTTGTGACAAAAGGAAACCAGGCAACGGTTTACATTAACGACACGGAGGTTGTGACCTTCAAGGGCCAACCCCCTCAGGGTGGTAGCTTTATTGGTATGCGTGGTGAATCACCGTCAAATTCCCAAGCTGTATGGGAATTTTCCGATTTGAAAGTCACAAAATCGTAAGAATAAATTGTAAAGATTGAAATTGAGGTAAGTTTATTTAGGTTGGGTAATACTGAGATATTACACTTTATTGGCCCGAACGTTCGAAAGGTTCTAATTCTTTCTGTCTCCTCCTTTATCCTATCACTCATAATCTTTTTATCTAATATTTTAGGTATATTTGAACTCAAAGCCTATGACCTGTTTTCAAGATACCTCAATCCAATAAGGTCTTCAGGCAATATCATTATTGTACAGGTTGATCAAGAAAGCATAGATGCGTTGAGTAAAGAAGGCATCACCTGGCCCTGGCCAAGACAGATCTACGCACCGATAATAGAATATTTGTCTCAGGCGGATGCTGTATTTATAGACATACTGTTTACAGAACCATCTTCTTACGGTCAAGAAGACGATAAAATCCTTACCGATGCATTTAAAAAGGCTTCAAATGTTTATCTGCCTATTTTTCTGTCCCGCCAACAGGAAAGCATGCCTTCTGAAGAGGAAAAGTTTATTAAACACATAGCAATCAAAGATAAAGTATCCGCAGGTTCTATATCTAATTCTGTTATTACCCCGATTGATATATTCAAAAGTGCTATCAGGGGAGCGGGCAATGTCACGATTTCTCCAGACGAAGATGGCGTCTATAGGGGGATACCTCTCTTCTTTCAATTAAAACAGTTTATAATCCCTCATTTTTTACTCGGTTACCTTATAGAGAAAGGCGTGATTAAGATTGAGCAAGACACGCTCTACGTTAATGAAACCGAGATACCTATGGTAGATGGAAAACTCATGCTCAGATATTATCGAGGAAATAATCCCTTTAAGGTGTTTTCAGCCGCAGAGATACTTAAGTCGTATCTTGATAGTAATGCATCTATTACTCCTGCTATCCAAAAGGATTTTTTTAAAGGAAAGGTTGTATTTATAGGGCTTACCGCTGCAGGCTTATATGACCTTAAACCGACATCGGTTTCTTCTATATCTACAGGTGTACTCATACATGCAACGACACTAGATAATATACTCAATAAAAGTTTTATTAGGCCTATAAATGGCATTTTTATAATTGCCTTTATGCTACTGATTTGCCTCTTGATCAGTTACTCTGTTTTAAGATGTTATTCCCTTCATATAAATCTATCCCTTTTCATAATATCACTATCCATCATATTGCTAATTACCGCCGTGTTATTTAAGAATGCCTTGTATATGAATATCATTCCTCCTGTTGTATCCTTGATGATGAGTTTTATGATCTCAGTTGCCTACAGTTATGCTACAGAAGGGAGACAGCGGCTTTTCCTCAAGAGAACCTTCTCGCAGTACATGGACAAAAGAATAGCAGACTACCTTCTTGAAAATCCATCCCTTATAAAACCCGGCGGGCAGAATAAACGACTAACAGTGTTTTTCGCTGATATTGCAGGTTTTACATCTATATCGGAGAAAGCCTCAGCTGAGAAAATAGCCACGATGCTCCATAGGGTTTTGAATTCGCTTACAGAGGTCATTATACAGAATAATGGAGTCATCGATAAATATATAGGGGATTGCGTAATGGCATTCTGGGGTGCTCCTCTCGAAACAGATAAGGACGAAATAAATGCGTGCTATGCTGCGATTCAATGCATAAGTTCTCTCAGTGAACTAAATAATTTATTCCGAGCAGAGGGCTTTCCTGAAATAGCCATCAGGATTGGAATACACTCAGGTGATGCCATAGCTGGTAATATTGGAAGCGACAGGCTTTTCCATTACACAGTCATAGGTGATACTGTTAATCTTGCATCAAGATTAGAATCTGTAAATAAATTCTTTAAGACAAGGATCATTATAAGTGAAGATACAATCAAAGAAACGGACAACCATTTTTTCACAAGAGGGCTCGGCCTAATTGAGGTAAAAGGAAAAACCCTGCCAATAAAGATATTTGAGCTAATCGGTGAGAAAGAAAATATTGCACCTGATAAAAGGGAACTGGTCACGCTCTTCCACCAGGGGATTACATTTTATGAGGATCGTAAGTGGCGCGAAGCCTCTCAAATATTCGATGAAATACTAGAGAAATATCCCAATGATGGGCCTTCAGAATTTTATAAGAGTCGGTGCGAATATTTAATATCAAATTCTTTCTTGACAGAGGATTGGAATATAATAAAGTTTACTGAGAAATAAACATGAAACTACCTTTTATAAGCCTTTTTATTATAATCGCAACAACGGTATCTCTTCATGCCGAGACAGCAACTGTTATTACTAAGCAAACCGCCATAAGAGAGTCTTGCAGGTTTTTCTCACCGGTAAAGGTAACTGTTCATTATAATGATGTGCTTGAAGTTATTTCAAAGGAGGGTGACTGGTATCAGGTTAAGTTTAAGGGAGTCCAGGGATGCATTCATAAAAGCTCCATTGAGAAAAAATCTATCTCGTTGTCTAAACTTGTTGGGTCAGAGAAGCAATCTACATCGGGCGATGAGGTTGCTCTTGCAGGAAAGGGATTTAATCCCCAGGTCGAAACGTTATATAAAAAGGAAAATCCCCAATTGAATTTCCAAGCAGTTGACAGAATAGAGAATTATAATATTTCTGAAAGCAAACTTATACAATTCATTCAAAGCGGAAAGCTTAATCTACAATGAAAGAACATTTATATTTAAAATTAATATTAATCCTTTTACTAACTGGTTGTTCCAATGTTGACATAGGGAGCATAGGAAGGATAGCACAAGAGACCTTTAAAGCTGCCACACCTCTATCTGACGAAGAAGAATATTATGTAGGCCGTGCAGTGGCAGCGAGGATTTTTTCATCTTACCCTCTTTTAGAAAATAATAAACTTACAGAATATGTTAATCTTGTGGGCCAGACTGTAGCAATTTATTCTGATAACCCAATAACATATGGCGGGTATCACTTTGCCGTACTTAACTCTAACGAGATAAACGCCTTTGCATGCCCTGGGGGAATCATATTTATAACAAAAGGAATGATTAACGCAGTGCAGAATGAAGATGAGCTTGCAGCGATACTTGCACATGAAGTAGCACATATAAATCATCGTGACGGTGTTTCCTCCATTCAAAAGGCGCGCTTGACGGAGGTTGCGACCGTTATCGGTACTGAGGCTGCTCAAAGATATGCCCCTGCACAATTATCACAACTTGTTGGTCTCTTTGAAGGCTCTGTTGACGATGTTTTTAAGACCCTCGTTGTTAATGGTTACAGTAAATCGCAAGAATACAGAGCTGATGAATCTGCCCTATCCTATCTATCAAGAGCTGGATATAATCCCTCAGCATTAGAGGATTTCCTTCAACGCCTTATGAATCAGGGCCAAGCAACAGGTGGGGGAATAATGAAAACACATCCTGCAACAGCAGAAAGGATAGAAAAAGTCAAGAAAGAAATGCCTTCGGCAAAGGTAGATATATCTTTTGTTCAGTTAAGAAGTAAGAGATTCGAGAAGGCACTAAAATAACTAACGACCAATCCCATGATTACTTGGCTTGAGAATTCCCCAATATTTGCTACATCCCTTATAAGTATATTTTTATTATTTGCCCTTTTAGCCCTCGGCTGGATACTTAGAACCCGCTTAAAAATAAGTCTTGGCTTATTATATAACATTTATTCACTCTTCGCCGTCGTCGGTATCTGGATTTTGCTAAACCACAAATATGGTTTATTAAAAAGTCTGGGCTTACACTCGTTTGCTAAGTGGTATGCAGCAATAATAATTTTCTTTGCTGTTATATTTTTGATCAAGGTTTTCTCGGTTTTTTTCTGGGATTATTATCTTTTTCAATACCGCAAAACCCATGTCCCTGGACTCCTCAGGAGTGTAGTTAGCGTTCTAATCCTAATCATTGCTATATTAGTTATTGTTCGATATGTTTTTGACAAACAGCTATCGGGGCTTCTTGTTGCTTCAAGCGTAACGGCTGGACTACTCGCCTTTGCACTACAGGATTTTCTGAGTGGTATAATTGCTGGAATTGCACTTAACATAGAGCCACCGTTTCAGGTAGGAGACTGGGTACAGGTTGGAGATAAAGATGGGGAAGTAGTAGATATAAATTGGCGAGCAACTACAATTCGGGGACGGGACTTCAACTATCGTGTTATCCCAAACAGCATAATTTCTAAAGAGCAAATAATTAATTTTTATAGACCTACCAGACTTCATGCTTTACTTTTGTATGTCGGTGTAGAATATGGTGCACCTCCCAATCGAGTAAAGGAGATATTAATTAACTGTGCTTTAGAGACTAAAGGAGTCGCATCTACACCGAGACCGCTCGCTCGATTGGTTAACTACGGGGATTTCTCGATTACTTATCAGCTAAAGTATTTTATTGAAGACAGACCTATGGCTGAAGATATTCAAAGCGATGTAATGACACGAATCTGGTATAACTTGAGGAGAAATAATATCAGGATTCCTTTCCCCATACGCGATGTGTTTATTCATGAGGAAGTGGGAAAAGAACAAGCAATTGAAGAAATGAATCGTAGGAGGGTAAGAATAGAAGAGCTTCTCCGCAGAGTAAGCATTTTTGAACCCCTACAGGATAGAGAAATACAGGCTATCGCTTCATCCGGCCGTATCTGGCACTTTGGTAGGGGTGAGCATATTGTTAAACAAGGCGAGGCTGGTAGCTCACTTTTTCTTGTTCTAGGAGGAAGCGCGGCTGTTGATATAAAGGTCCCTGATGATGGAAGGGTAGTTACAGTGGCCCATCTGAATACAGGAGACTTTTTTGGGGAAAAATCTCTTCTTACGGGTGAATCAAGAAGTGCAAGCGTGGTAGCGGAGACCGACCTTGAGGTGGTTGAGGTTGATAAGGCAAATATCGTACCAATTCTAGAGAATAACCCTGGGATTATGGAAGATTTAAGCAAACGTTTGGCTGAAAGGCAGCTCATAAATGAGGGCTTTTTCAAGGAGGGGAAAAAGGCCGAAGAGGTTGCAGTTATGCGTACCAATTATACTGAAAGGTTCTTGCAAAGTATGAAGACGTTTTTTGGGTTGTAAGCGTATCTCTAATAGTTGATTATGGAGGATGGCTGATGGCATAAAAGTCATTACGTTTATTCCTAGTGTATAATCATTTCTTAATTTAGTTAACACAATCTCAGTGTATCTATTCACTCTTAGTAGAATTAAATTCGCTTTTACTTTTAAAATGTAATAGGCTGGTTATGATAAATGATTAGTAAGATTAGAACCTGAATTTCCTTCTTCTATCTTTGATAAGTTTATATCTGTAATTCTGACTAAGCCTGATTCACTTTCCTCTAATGTAATGATCTCTTGTTTTTGGAAAGATCTGACTAGGTCGATAAATCTTTTATAACTTGTATGTCTTACATCAAAGCTTCTATCCAGTTGCTTTATTCTGTCATTGATTACAGAAATATTAAATGGAAGTCTTTCTGAGTCTATATTTCTCAAAACCTCCTTAAACAGTTCCTTAGCTTTATTATCATTGCCTTCTATATATTCTTTGTGTGATTTTTCATCTTCAAATTGATAAAAATCCTCGATGAATAGCATCTTGTCACAAGATTTTGCTAGTATTTGTCTTGTTTCATCTGCTTTACGACATACGAGCCAAACCTCTTTTCCGTATTTCCTGAGTTTATCCATTACAACAGTGAAATCCGAATCACTCGTTACAAATATATAACGATCAATACCAGGGTTGTTGACATATAATGTTTCAAATGCATCAATGCTGATAAATAAATCCGCTCTATTCTTTTTTAATCCGATTCGAGGCGTTTCCAGAATAGAAAAATTATAGTCTCTAAGTTCTGTCCTGAACTCTGGGGAAACAGAGTGTAGTACACCATATGCAGATTTTACTGCGAAAATAAAATTGTAATTTGATTGTTCACTTAGTATTAATACATTCATAAGACGTTCCAGTTTTATTTTGCTCGGAATATTATTGAGGTCTATAAAAATTGCTAAAAACATTTGTTCCATGGTTATCACCCTTCCTTTGTTTATAACTATAGGTTGTTTTCCCTCCTAAGCCGTTTTTAATACCACAAACCTAGATTAGTAATCTTTTAGCCCTTGCTAGATTTAAATATAATCTAAAATATACTAATTTATAAGTTAATCAGAAACTCTAATCGAGTCAAAAATTTTTATCCCAGAATTTGGCAATGAATTGCTATTGCCGCTATTGCAATTCATACAGCCTACACTTACAGAAAACAACAAATGCATTAAGCAGAAAGATGGTAATTGCTTATTAGAAACCGTATAATGGAGTTAAATCCTATCACTATGAAAAAACTCATTGAATTCATCAAACCACAAAAGCAATTCCATACTGTGATTTTTTTTGTTACTTCCCGATGTAATGCCCTTTGTAGAACCTGTTTCTATTGGCAAGAACTCAATCAAAAGGGTGATTTGACGTTTGATGAGATTAAGAGATTATCTGAGACTATGCCGCCTTTTCATGACCTCCTTCTTAGCGGTGGAGAGCCATCACTCAGAAGTGAGCTTCCAGAGATAGTAAATCTTTTTTACAGAAATAATGGGATAAGAAGAATCTATTTTCCTACAAACGGTCTTAAGCCCATTCGGATAAAAGAGCTTGTTGAGAGAATCTTAGAAGAAAACGAGCTACTAGAAGTCTATCTTAATAATTCAGTTGACGGACTTCCTGAGACAAATGATAGGATTCGTAGTGTTCCAGGAAATTTTAATAAGTCTCTTGAAACCATAAAGCTTGCCCAGACTTTGAAGCCTAGGTTTGGGTCTAGACTTCAAATAAATGTGAATTCTGTGATATGCGCTGAAAACTATAACGAGCTTGTAGAACTTGGCAGGTTTTTCCTCGACAATGAGCGGCTTGATTATCATTACTTTCAAATAATTCGCGGGGACCCGCTCGATAAGAGTATAAAAAAGGTGCCTAAAGATGATTTAAGGAGTCTTTATAAAGAAATAACAAAGATACAACAGGTATATGCTTCAAGACAGGGAGATAACGGTGGTGCAATAAACAGGTGGATAAGAAAATCGTTGTATTCTGCAGTTTTTAATTTCCACCATAAAACACAGTTTAATAATTATACTGACAATGAACCATGGCCAATGTCTTGTACTGCTGGTGAAACGTCTGTAGTTATTGATTATGATGGAACTGTTAGAGCATGTGAACTCCGGGGTCCTCTTGGGAATCTGAGAGATTATGATTGCGACTTCCAAGCATTATGGGATTCTAAGATTAGAGAAGACGAAGTAAAATCCATTGCACAGGATAAGTGTTTCTGCACACATGTTTGTTTTATCCAGGATAGCATGTGGTTTTCTCCACGTGTAAAGTTTTGGGAACTCCCAAAAAGCTACATCACACGATATTCCTGGTAAGTTTTGTTATTCTGATTTTAGTAGTTTCTCAAAGGCTGGAATTACTTCATCATGCCATCGTCTCAAAAAAAATATGCCGATCGTCAGCCTGCGGGCGAATTATAATACCCTTCACTCCAGCCCTTGACGCGAGCAAAAGCTGCTCAGCACAGTCCTCAGGAGTCCCAACAATTCTTTTGGTTCAAGGTGCAAATCTTAATTATCTGGGCAAAAGAGAGCCTGAGATATACGGTAAAACAACTGCAAAAGAGCTTGATGCTACAGGAACATGCTAAAGCCAAAAAATATGGATTAGAGATCTTTTATACAAATAACGAAGGAGAAGTGATAAATCGTATTTATAAGGCTGCGGATTATGGAGTAGATGGCTTAGTAATGAACCCTGCTGGTTTTACATACGCTGGATATGCGCTCAAGGATTGTATCAAAGGCGTTGGCTTACCTTATGTAGAAGTACACATTAGCAATATTGCCAAGCGTAATATTCACTGCGTTTTATCTGAAGTTTCAAACGGTGTTATTTATGGTTTTGGTTTGTATGGTTATATACTCGCCCTAGAGGCAATGTTGTATATACTTTCTAACAAAGGGAAGAAATAACCTGAGCTTCTATTAATGATGTTCTCTAAAATATTATGAAGTAATTGATAACATACCAATTATAGGCAAGAATTATTTCATGCTAATCCCTAGCTTAGCTTCAAGAATTTTGGTTCGGAAGAAACAGTATAACTTAGGACAACAGCTATGAAATCATCAAATATATGTCAACGTGATTGATTATAGATATGAATTGTAAGTAAATAATTATTGACACAAATTTAATAACTTTGGCATATAATTTTTATTGAACTGAAATATCTTTTTATATAATATTTAAAATCTAAATATTCACAGGTAAATACTTATGACTGAGAATTCAATTTACAGTCAGACAGAAGCATCAGAGATCCAAATCGCCCGGCTTACGGTCTTAGCAGATGACCGCTACCTTGATGCTGTTACAGATCTGATTGCTGATATTGCTAAAGTTACCGGTTTAGATGAAGAAAGCGCCAGAAAACTTGATGCTATTATAGATGAGGTCCTTCAGAAAATTTTTGAGTATGGATATGAAGGAGACACTACACAATCAGTTCACGTCGTTGTATCCAGACGGGCTCATTCACTTGTCGTTGGAATCGAAGATAAAGGACTTCCCTTTGACTACTTGACAATAGAGCAAGGTGGAGATCCACGGTTTTCCTCTTTCCTCTCAAAGGGCTATGCTGACCAGGTTCATTTCGTAAACCTAGGCCCGTCTGGTAACCGCGTTGAGCTTGTTAAAGAGCTTCCTTCTGCTGAAGTTCGGTATCAGTCAGATCCTGCAGAGCATCCGAAAGCCCTAGATATAGCAGAGGCACATCCTGAAGAGGCTCTTACAACGCGTATAATGCGGCCGGAGGAGGCGGTTGACTTAGCACGCCTGGTTTACCGATGCTATGGCTACACATACCCATCGGAATTCGTGTACTACCCTCAGCAGGTCGAAGCTAAACAGCGAGCTGGACTGATGAAATCCTTTGCTGTCTATAATAGTCGAGGTGAAATGATAGGTCACATCGCACTTACTTTTGATGGTCCTAGTGCTAAAGTTGCAGAGTCGGGTCAAGCAATAGTTGATCCTCGCTACCGCGGGCATAAACTCTTTGAACGAATGAAGCACTTTCTTCTTGACTATGCAGTTACAAATCAGATCATCGGGATTTACGGTGAGGCGGTGACTGTCCATCCTTATAGCCAGAAGGGAAATCTGGCGCTAGGGGCTCATGAGGTCGGCTTTCTAGTTGGTTACAGTCCTGGTACAGTTTCGTTTAGAAGCATTACAGATCAAAAAAGGCCTACGCGCCAGTCTGTAGCACTTATGTACACCTCTACTCTCAAGAGTGCTTCTGCTTCAATCTTTCCTCCTAGTGAATATCGCTCGATCTTGGCGCAGATTTACGTCGTTTTAGGGATTGAGAGGGAGATCGTTGAGGTGAAAGTGGATCGAACTAACGAACGCCCTCAACAAACCGGACGTATCAAAATATCAATACGACCGGATCACAATCAGGCTTTACTCAATGTGGAAGCGATTGGCCAAAGCACATTTGATGAGATCAGGTTCCATCTAAAGCAGCTTTGCCTAAATCATTTTGAATGTATCTATGTAGACCTTCCACTTTCAAATGATCAGACAGGAGTGCTTGGACCACAACTACGGAAGCTTGGTTTCTTTTTTGGCGGTGTTATACCACAACTAAGAGATGTAGACGTTCTCAGGCTCCAGTACTTAAATAACGTTGAAATCTCTCCTGAAGACATCGCCGTCGCCTCGGACTTCGGCAGAGCGCTTCTGGATTTCATTCTTCAAGATAAATCTGATGTCACAGCATGATTAGGGCGTGGAGGTTTAAGCCTTTCCGTACACAGGAATTGCTGCACCACTTATTGGTTTTGAATTATCAGATGCAAGAAAAACAATCACTCTTGCAATCTCTTCTGGTTTTACCCATTTCGAGAAATCTGCATTAGGCATATCCCTTCTGTTTGCAGGTGTGTCAATTGTACTGGGTAGGATTGCATTCACGTTAATATCATAGTTCTTTACTTCATCTGCGATAGTTTCTGTAAGGTTCAGTACACCGGCTTTTGAAGCGGAGTAGGCTCCGACACCTGTCGAGCCCTTTAATGCTGGACGGGATGATATGTTAACAATCTTTCCATAATTTTGCTTAATCATATGTGGTAGAACAGCTTTTGAGCAGAGGAATGTCGATTTTAAATTCATATTCATCATTGAATCCCAGGTTTTCTCATCTGTATCTAAGATTTTTGCATAGGCAAACCCGCCAACTATATTTACCAAAATATCGATTCGTCCAAATCTTTCTAATGTCTCTTGAATAGTTTTAACAGTCTCTTTTTCTTTTGTGACATTTGCTTTTATAAACAAGATGTTTGACTTATGATGCTCGATAATAGAGGAAAGCCCTTTCAGTTCTTCATCCACTATGTATGTACAGGCAACCTTTGCTCCTTCATTTAAAAATGCTGATACCACTGCTCTCCCTAAAGCCCCTGTACCGCCTGTTATAATGACAACCTTATCTTTTAGTGTCATATTAACCTCCGTCATATATACAATTAGTTTCTAATATTTTATCTAATAACTTGAAAACAGTAATTGAAGAGCTTAACAATATCTTTTCGTAATGGCATGTAATGGCACTTCTATATTTTAATCAATATGACCATAGCCTCGGAGGATTTCACGGTATCGGCGGGTACTTTTACGAAAAACTCGACGGAATTCTACGCGCAACATCTCTAGGCCATCTAGTACAACCGGTTCGACGCAGTCGGTTTTAATAGGGACATAACCGCTAAGTAAGGTGCGAAGTGAGTTCCAAGTTTTAGGAAGCTTGACATAAATGTTATATTTTTCGTTTGAGGACTCAAAAGTCTCTAGGGCAGAATAACCATCGAGAAACGCTCTACCGAGTCGAGAGGCGTATTCGTCCTCTTTTAAACTAAGTTCCCTTACAAAAAGAGAGATTCTCAAAAGACGATTAGTAATAAAACCGGGTTCAAGATCAAATTCCAGGATCAGATTATCTCTAATATCTCGTAAATCTGTGCGTGGGGTTACAAATTTCATGGTTTTTTTGCTTGTGTTGGCTTTAAATACTACTCCTTCACGTTCCTTATTGTTGAGATCACGTAAAATCTCAAATAGCTCATCAATACGGTCAGAAGTAAATTGTCCTAAAAGTGGCACTGTGGGCAATTCATAGCTCTCAACCAGTTCATAGCGATCATGAACGCGTAGGAATTCCCCATCTGATCTCATTATCTCAAATATGAAGAAATATAAGCCAGGTGGAATAGTTGGATCTCTTTGCGAATTATAGGGGTTATCTCCGAGTACCTCACCAAATAAAACATAGTCTGGATAGGTTACAAAAAAGCGTCCAAGCTTGTATCGTTGCCACCAGATTTCTGCCCACTCTGAGGTAAAAGGACACACAAAACCACCACGCGTCAGGGCTAAAAGTTGACCCTGATGGACTAAGAGTCTGACATTATAACCATCGAGTTTTTCTTCTACAAAAAATGGATTTGTATGGAAAAAACGTTGCACGCCGGGTCGCAAGCGATAAACTCGCTTTATGTGAGGAAATCCCGGTATGGTACGAACTGGTCTTTGCCCACTTGGGTCAAATAAGATGACAGTTCCTCTTAGAGTAGTGCCTATATCATCTGTATAACGCCAGTATTTGAGCCCATTATATTCTCTTTGCTCAACCCCACGTTCTACATCAGGCATATTCCTTAACTCTCGGTTTTATTCTGCTCCATATCTGTGGATAAAATAAGTAGCTGACAAAACCTCTATCCCGAGTGCTTCCGCCATATTGGCGATGCCCTCATCAGCTGATAGAACGGCACCTCCAATTTCTTTTGCAAGTAAGACCACGTCTAGGTCTTCTACGCTATCTACCATACCACTGCGTAGAGCCTCGCGGTATTCTTGTCTTAGTCTACGTAAGTTGTCAGCAGTTGGTTCTTTGTGAATCGCTTCTTCTGCGATTCGTAGCCCTTTGTTTATGCGGTTACGCAGTTCACCTATGAAGATGTGAAAAATGGCAGCAGGTACCTGCAAGTTATAAAGGTCAGGTGCTCTCACAATTGCATCTCGGCGAAAAGATATCAGTGCTTCTGATGATGTGAAGTTCGAGAGCTCACGAAAAACAGAGAGAGGCATATAGATCTCGATGTTATTCTCTCGCGTAATTTTAAGAAATCTGTCGACTGCTTTATCCACATTTTCACCGAATTGATGTTGGGCATCGGGATTAACAAATAGGCTTGTGTCAAGTACGAGACGCGGACGTAATACCGCTGGTGGTGGTATATGTGCCTCATTGTTAGACTGTGTATGCTCTGTTTTAACTTCTTTATGTGAAATTCTTTCAGACAATTCGTTATTTGGAAGCGTGGTTTTTTGTTCAGCCATACTAATTATTTAAGGTTATCGGTTAATAAGCGCATATTCAATATTATTGATTTGGCAATTATTATTAGCAATTAAGCTCCCTGTGGGTTGCCCCAGGGAGCTTAATTGGAAAACAACGGGCTTTAATCTAGATTTCACTTAGTAAATACAAATGGAGATCTGAATGTAACATAATAAGTGATACTATTTTTCTTCTAATACTATTATCTCTATTTGTTGTGCCTCTATTAAGTTTTGAGCTCGTCGATATATCCCTCCAACAACGAGATAATCGTATTCGAAAATCTCCCTTTTTCCTGGTGTTGATACGTTTATATAATTCCCTTGAAGGTCAGATAACTTAAATATAGTTGATGTTTTATCCTGTCCATCGGATTTCTCTTGCTTGACATCATGGGCTATTCCTTCGACAGCTACTATTGCGCCATCGAAGGCTAGGGGAGAGATGAGTATTTTCGTAATTGGCGCCCTTATTCCAGGTATATGCACTGCTGGAATTTCATTTTCCTTTTTACCACAACCAATAATCAAAATTACTAAAACGACTAAAAATAATGTGCATAAAGATATGTTCTGACGTTCTTTTACTTTTGCATGCGTCTTTATTAGTTCTTTAATCATATTTAAATCCCCAAATTCTTTTAGGTATATATTAAATCCTTTCTACAATAAGAGTCAAATGGAATTTATGGCATAATAGTACGAAGAGCTATCGGTTATCAGCCGTCAGTAATCAGCTAAATACCTTAAAAACTGATAGCTGACCACTGATAGCTAATGGCTATTTAGGAGGAACCATATGAAGCAAGATGACTTAATGCAGTTTATTGGAGTTCCTATAGAAGTGGCGATTATGGATTCAAGCATTGTTCTCAAAGGAATACTTGAAGCTGTAAACAATGAATTTGCTAAATTCTCTGAGATAGAAGAACTATATGTTCTTGTTCATGGAAGAAGATTGAGTATAAAGCTTATGCTTTCAGGAAGCTTTATAGATTTAGAAGCTTTGTTAAAGAATTTACAGTTCCCATGTAGTATATTTGACGGGTGTAGAAAGCTTATTAGAAGTGCATAATTTTACCACTCATATTTCTTGTTAAGGAATAAAACCGATTAATCTCGAAATTCGAAGGAGGCCTAAACATGACTGAAATTGATACAGCAAAGAAATATTTGCGTAAGATAGATGGCTTGATGCTTGATCTAACTACTGAGGTTGATATAGACGGTTTGCCTGAGGAAGCCGGAAAAGCTATTGTTATGATAATAAATAAGGTAAAACAAGCACTAGAGATTCTGGAGTCAGAGGAGGATTAAGAGTCTTTTAGATATACTTTACTAATATGTTAATAAAACCTGAAAGCGAAAAATATAAACTCCTCCGAGAATTACTTGAAGAGCGCATACTTATTTTAGATGGCGCTATGGGCACTATGATTCAGAGCCATAAATTGGGAGAAGCTGAATTTAGGGGAGTGCGCTTTAAGAATCATCACAAGGATATTAAAGGGGATAACGACATTTTAAATCTAACTTGTCCTGAGATAATTACTGCTATACACCGTCAGTATTTAGAGGCAGGTGCGGATATTATTGAAACCAATACCTTCAACAGTACGAGGATCGCCCAGGCTGATTATGGTCTAGACAACATTGTTTATGAACTTAACAGAAAAGGTGCTCAAATTGCTCGCAATGTAGTACATGAATTCATGGCAAGGAACCCTAATCGTCAATGCTTTGTTGCAGGTGCTATTGGACCAACTAACAGAACAGCATCGTTATCTCCTGATATTAACCGCCCTTCATTCCGCTCCATTACATTCCAGGAGCTGGTTGATGCTTACTATGAGCAGGTTAAAGGTCTAGTTGATGGCGGAGTGGATATATTATTGCCAGAGACTGCTTTTGATACTCTAAACCTGAAAGCTGCCATTTTTGCTATCGAAAAATTTTTTGATGAGCATCGTGTACGCCTGCCTATCATGCTTTCTGTAACGGTCACGGACGCCTCTGGCCGCACACTATCCGGCCAGACTATAGAGGCCTTCTTGTACTCCGTTCAGCACGCTAAGCCATTAAGTGTTGGTATTAATTGTGCTTTAGGTGCCAAAGAGATGCGTCCACATATGGAAGAACTCTCCAAAATTGCGGATTGTTACATCAGTTGTTACCCTAATGCCGGTCTCCCTAATCCTTTGAGCGAAACCGGGTATGATGAAACCCCTGATATAACTTCAAGTTTACTGGAAGATTTTGCTCGTAGCGGATTTTTGAACATCGTCGGTGGTTGTTGTGGGACAACGCCTGAGCATATATGTGCTATTAAGGAAAGATTGAGAAGAATTCTACCACGTAAGATTCCAAAGGTTACTCCTGCGACTCGTCTTAGCGGTCTTGAACCTTTGAAAATAGAGGGTGACAACGCTCCATTTGTTATGATTGGTGAAAGAACTAACGTAACTGGGTCGCCTCAATTTGCACAACTTATTAAAGCAGATGATTTTGAGGGTGCTTTAGCAATAGCCAGGCAGCAGGTGGAAAACGGTGCCAACATACTTGACGTCAATTTCGACGAGGCTCTGCTAGATAGTGAAGCATGCATGGCGCGCTTTTTGAATTTAATTGGCTCTGAACCCGATATCGCACGTGTTCCTATCATGATTGACAGCTCTAAGTGGTCGGTTATTGAAGCGGGTCTTCGTTCTGTTCAAGGCAAATGTATAGTGAATTCTATCAGCTTAAAAGAAGGCGAGGAAAAGTTCCTTGAGCAGGCAAGGCTTATTATGCGCTATGGTGCTACCGTCATAGTAATGGCTTTTGATGAACATGGACAAGCTGCTAATAAAGCTGAGAAAGTCCGAATCTGCAAGCTGGCATATAAACTCTTGACCGAAAAGGTTGGTATGGATCCGACGGATATCATTTTTGATCCTAACATTCTGACTGTGGCTACAGGTATAGATGAGCATAGCAATTATGCAGTGGACTTTATAGAGGCTGTAAGTGAAATCAAAGCCACATGTCCAGGTGCACGCACAAGCGGGGGGATAAGCAACATATCCTTCTCTTTTCGCGGCAACAATATAGTGCGGGAAGCAATGCACAGCGCATTTCTATACCACGCCATCAATGCAGGACTTGATATGGCTATTGTTAATGCTGGCATGCTTGCTGTATACGAAGAAATTGATAAAGAATTACTTGAATTAGTTGAGGATGTCCTTCTCAATCGGCGACCAGATGCAACCGAACGCCTTATCGAATATGCAGAGAGGGTCAAAAACAAGGGAAAAGCTAAAGCAAAGGATGAAAACCTCTGGCGAAGAGGTACCGTAAATGAGCGACTCACACATGCTCTTGTTAACGGAATCATGGATTATATTGAAGAGGACGCTGAAGAAGCCCGCCAGCAATACGCAATGCCTCTTGATGTAATTGAAGGTCCACTTATGGATGGCATGAAGGTAGTTGGAGACCTTTTTGGAGCGGGCAAGATGTTTCTTCCCCAGGTTGTTAAGAGTGCTCGTGTTATGAAAAAAGCCGTTGTTTATCTCGAACCATTTATGGAGGCAGAAAAAGCCAAGACCCAAAACGCGCGAAATCGGGGGAAGTTTGTTATTGCTACGGTGAAGGGTGATGTACACGACATTGGAAAAAATATCGTTGCTGTGGTTCTTGCATGTAATAACTATGAAGTTGTTGACCTTGGTGTGATGGTTCCCTGTGAAAAAATATTAAATACAGCTAGAGAAATAAACGCTGATATTATCGGCCTAAGTGGGCTTATTACACCTTCACTTGATGAAATGATCCATAATGCCTCTGAAATGGAGCGACAGGGTTTTAAGATACCCCTTCTTATTGGGGGAGCAACGACTAGCAAAGCCCATACTGCTATTAAGATCGCCCCTCAGTATAGTGGTGTAGCCGAACATGTTCTTGATGCCTCCCTGATAGTCGGTGTCTGTAACAATCTACTGAATCCGGAAAAGATGGATAGGTATGTCGCTGATCTCCGAATCGAGCAGGAAAAGCGAAGACAACAACATGCCGCAGGTAAGAAAAAAAGAAACTTTGTTCCTATAGAAGAAGCTCGTGCTAATGTGTTTAAGACTGATTGGGAAAACATACGCATTGATACCCCTGCCAAGTTAGGCTTGCAGGTTTTTCAAGACATTCCTCTTGAAGAGATTGCCCCTTATATAGACTGGTCGCCTCTATTCTGGGCGTGGGAACTTAAAGGAGTTTATCCAAAAATTTTTAAACATAAGGATTATGGAGCCCAAGCACGCGAGCTTTATCAGGATGCACAAAGACTACTTAAGGAAATTATTGCAAACAAACGCTTCAGAGCGCGTGCTGTTATAGCTCTCTGGCCCACCAACAGCGTTGGCGATGATATTGAGGTTTATACGGACGAATCGCGTAAAGAAGTTTTGGGAACATCCCACTTCCTCCGTCAGCAAAAGGTAAAAGATGAGAATGGTATTTACTACTGTCTGGCAGATTTTGTTGCACCTAAGGAGTCTGGTCGTAAGGATTACATCGGTGGATTCGCAGTGACTGCTGGAGAAGAGGTGGAAGATTTCGCCAAAACCTTAAAAGCTAAGAACGATGACTATTCTGCCATAATGGTTAAGGCGCTTGGCGACAGATTTGCTGAGGCACTTGCAGAAATGATGCATAAGAAAGCACGAATAATTTGGGGATTTGGCAAAGATGAGAATCTTTCATTCGAAGGCTTGATCAATGAGAAATACAGAGGAATCCGTCCAGCACCCGGTTATCCAGCCTGTCCAGATCACACAGAAAAGGGCCTTCTCTGGAGTTTGCTCGATGCTGAGAAGAACGTCGGAATAACCCTCACAGAAAATTTCGCTATGAACCCTCCAAGCTCTGTTTCAGGTTTCTACTTCGCCCATCCAGAAGCAAAATATTTCCATGTAGGCCAAATAGACCGCGACCAGGTTGATGACTACGCCAGGCGAAAGAATATGTCCGTCGAAGTCGTTGAGAAATGGCTTCGTCCAAATTTGGGTTATTAACGTGTTGTTGCTCCTAAACCCATTGAGCAATCGACAGATTCTTTGAGAACGTCACCTGCGTAATTACAGCTTCGACTGTGCTCGTCAGCTTCAAGCGGTTGTCATGCAATCTCAATGAGACGTGCTACTTGACTCGCTTTAAGACCGAAAGTCTAAACTCCTCTCTTTTCCCCAATCTTAGTTCCTCAGGTTCACGAGGTATCGCAGCAAGAGCCTCTTCATCTAGCACCCAGTTAGTAACTAAATTGTCGAGTAAGCCTTTGTATTCGAAACGCCTTCGGAATTCTCTGTAGTAGAGGCTGACCGCTTGGGCAAATCGGGCCAATGCGATGATATAAAGCACGTGAACTTCAAGTCCCGCAGGGCCAAGACACTTCATCGCCCTCAACTCTGTATTCTCCTCGTCATCGACATGGGCACCCCCCGTCCTTATCAGTGATCGACCGGATGATTTGCCTGATAGAGAGTTCTATGGGGTAGACTGTAACGGTCTGATCACTCCATTTCGAGAGCGGAAGAAGTGGCTTACCTTCGGCGCGGACTAGATCGGCTACTTGGAGTCAGTTGGAATATCGAGTGATTCTGAAAGGCATTTCGGCTATTCGCCATTCCTGCCCGGGCGGCGAATCCCAGTTAATCGCATACGGATAACCATAAGACACAGTTACTGAACCAGGCTCAATCCAGCGAATTTCATCTAAAGGCTCAAGTGCGAAACCGCTGAACACTCGCCCGAGAAGGGCAATTTCCTTTCCTTGATTGGTATCACAGAAGAGGATTCGAAGCTGTCCTGCCAAGGGAAGGTACATGTGTGTTTCGCCCTTATAATAGGTACGAAGACAAGTATTGACGACTTGAAAACACTCGGTCAGTTTATCGTGGAGTCTCTTCTTTTTTACTGCATCCATCTCGCTCATGTGGAATACTGTCCCTTTTGTGTTAAATACTTCGTTAGAATCTCTTTCAAGTCTTTAGAAAACTTTGATCTAGGGAGCACAAGGTCACAACCTGCTTTAACCGCTTCGTCTTTTAAGTCGGTTTGAATGTGGGATAAGTAGCCGAGAATAGGTATGTTATTTAGATCAGGTAATGATTTTATTTCCTTTATTGATTCAAGTGGATTACAGGCTTTTGAGTTAAGATCAAAGATGATAAGGGAAGGCTTTTCGGATTTTAGTTTCTGGATTAAACCATTGGTGTTTTTTGTAAATTCTAAGTTTAAGTCAAGTGATTTTGCGGCTTCTTTTATTTTAGAGGAAAAAAATAGGTCATCTAATACAACAATTATTTTTGGGTACTGATTCGTTCCAGCCATTTTGCTTTACTCTTTATTTAAAGTGTATATTATACCATTCTGAAATAAAGCATATTCAGTATAAACGGTCACGAGCAAGCCTGCCCCGAGCTTAGTTCGAGGGGACTCGTGATCTAGCTAGTACAGATGGTCAATTATAAAAATAGAGCGGGTAGGCCACCAGTTCCTTCCCCGATTAAATCGGGGATCAATCTCAGGACAGGGTTGCCGGTGGTCAGTTATAAGTCAGAATCGTGACCTACCCAATAAATATTTGCTTAAAGTAGGTATATACATGAAAGAAAATATCCAAATTAAAGCTGTTTTTTTTGATGCTGCCGACACACTATTTCGTGTAAAGGGTGGGGTAGGGAATGTATACTGGAGTGTTTCAAGAAAGTACGGCGCTGATTCTACACCTGAGCAAATCGAGAAAGCCTTTACTAAGGCTTTTAAATCTGCTCCCCCTTTGGCTTTCCCTGGCGTTTCTCCAGATGATAGAAAGGTCTATGAGAAGAAATGGTGGTATGAGGTTGTAAGGAAAGTATTTTCAGAAGTTGGCATGTTTGCGAAATTCGACGATTATTTTGACGAACTATTTGAAACCTTTAGAAGTAGGGCATGGGAGCTGTTCCCAGAAACAAAAGGTGTTTTAACTACACTCAAAGCGAAGGGGCTAATGCTTGGGATAATATCAAATTTTGATTCCAGAATATATGATGTCTGCTCTCATCTTGGGATTAATACCTACTTTGATTCATTTATGATCTCTAGCGAGGTGGGTTTTGCAAAACCTGCTCGAGAGATTTTCAAATTAGCGCTTGAAAGAAGTAGTGTTTCTGCGTCAGAATCTATACATCTAGGAGATAGCCTTCAGCATGATTTCTATGGAGCAAGGTCAGCTGGTATTAGAGCGCTGTTAATTGATAAAAGTGGAAGATATAAAGATAGAGGTGATGCAGATAGGATAGAAAACTTGAATCAGATTATCAGCATTATAGATCATGATTGAGATTGCTTACATCAGACACTTAATGTTAGTTATCAGCATATAGAAGTGGTCTTATATTTTAAAATTCATGAAAAGCTTTAAAATAAGATCTCTTTATCTTTCTGCTCCTCAAAATAATCATTAAAGTAAATGTTTAATGGAGGTACATCATGAAAGCTGCAGCTTTAGCATTATTTGTGGCATCAATTTGGGGAATTACACCTATACTTGAAAAACTAAGTTTAGTAAAAGGGTCTCCTTTTACTGTTATGACAGTGCGGTTCATCTTTACAGCTACATTTGTTGTTGTTATATCTTTAATAAGCGGTAAGTATAAAGATATAGGCAACCTAGATGGAAAAACTCTCCTATGGACATGCCTTGCAGGGCTCTTGGGTGGTATTGTTGGGTTATTTATTTATTTCGTCGCGCTTAAACAAGACCTTACTACAAGGATAGTTCCAATTACTGCTACATTCCCGCTTTTTACAGCTCTATATGCCTTTATTTTCCTTCACGAATCCCTATCTATTCAGCGGATTATGGGTATTGTGCTCATAGTGCTTGGACTAATTCTTGTTAATTGGAACAGTGTCAGCGGCCCGGTTGAGTAGAGACGACCCAGCGGGTCGTCTCTACACTCCAAAATATGGTACTTGATTTCTCAACCCTCTTCGCTCATCGTAAAAATTACAAAAGCCATAGCTGGTCTTTTTGAAGCATCCCTCATTGCAAATTGAATCGTGTTTAAAGACCAGCCCTTTTGAACCCACTCATTTATTACTATCTCTAACTCTTCGTCTGTAACTGTTGTGACTTCAACGACTTTATAAAGGGTATTTTTCATCTGTTTTCCTATTGAAATACTAGACGTATAGAAATCAAATATAAATCCGGCAGCAATACTAGTGATCTTCCTTTGATAAATTGTAGCGGAAACCTTTATGTTTCCGTGAGGAAGAATAGGTATTATGCTTATTCGCTTAACAAATTAAAATTATCACATTGCTAAGGGTAGATCAGAAGTCTTCCACGTGGCCATTATACTCATATATCTCCATAACTAAATTTGACGTTATCTTTTTGATGGGTTCAGAATACTTGCAGCATCTTTAGCAAAATAAGTAATTATAATATCTGCACCTGCGCGTTTTATACTCGTAAGAATCTCCATCATGAGCTTAGTTTCATCAACCCATCCAAGCCTTCCAGCAGCTTTTACCATTGAATACTCACCACTAACGCTATATGCTGCAATCGGGTAATCAAATTCCTCCTTTGCCGCTTTTATCACATCGAGATAAGAAAGGGCAGGTTTTATCATCACAATATCTGCACCCTCCTGAATATCAAGGGAGATCTCCCGTAATGCCTCCCTTATATTGGGTGGGTCCATCTGGTATCCATGCCTATCTCCAAATAGTGGTGTCGAATGAGCGGCTTCTCGAAACGGTCCATAAAAAGCCGAGGCGTATTTTGCGGAGTAAGACATTATAGCTACATTTTGAAACCCGTTTTCATCGAGTACCTCTCTTATTACACCGACACGCCCATCCATCATATCAGATGGAGCTACTATGTCTGCCCCTGCTTTTGCATGGGAGAGTGCCATCCTCCCTAGATACTGAAGTGTCTCATCATTTTCCACCTCACCATCTTTTACAATTCCACAGTGACCGTGGCTTGTATATTCGCACATACAGACATCTGTAATTAGAACAATGTCTTTTATTTCTTCTTTAATCTTCCTTAGAGCCTTTTGTATGATCCCATTTTCATTGTAGCCCTCGGAGCCATGCTCATCTTTCTTCTCAGGAATACCAAAAAGAAGTACTGCCTGAATCCCAAGCTCTTTTATTTCTTTTATCTCTTTAATCGTGTTGTCAATCGAGTATCTAAAAATTCCAGGCATAGACGTTATCTCTTCCTTAACTCCGTTGCCTGGGATAACAAACATTGGATATATAAAATCGCTTACAGAGAGATCCGTTTCTTGTATAATCTTACGAATACTCTTTGTTTTTCTTAGTCTTCTGGGACGATAAGATGGAAAAAGCATTTAAACTAAAGTTTAATTGTTATAGTATCTCATAGTCAATATTAAATTCTATGCTTTTTATTAATTCTAGTACATCTATCTCAATGTTGTTTTGGTTCAGTAGGGCTCTAGCATTGTTGATAAATTAAGAAAATTAACTCAATATTCAATTTCCGCTATTGTATAGATAAACAAATTTCACACGCCAACCACCCAAAAACACAGGAATAAAACCACACCCAATTAGATCAAGGACCAATTAATAAAACTGTGGTTTGCGCAGCTCCAGTTTTATTTAGTAGTTTTCTGTATACAAATCCTATAGCCACTACCGTTATAGGAATTGTAACAAAGAGACCTATAAAAAATGCTAGTACACCAAGAAAATTAACAGCTGAAATTAGTACCCAAAAGAGAAACAAATCCTGTTTGGCACCTTTTGTAATTAATGAGCTTTCTTTTAAAGCTTCGATTGGACCGAGACCCTTGTCTATAATAAAATAACCAAAGAAACTATATTTAACGCTCCATATGACGCCTGGGATAATGAGAAGAATTATGCCACTAAGAACGATCAAGAGGTATAAAATCGTACCGAGTAAATACTTAAAGAAAAGCGGCAAACAAGATAGCAAATCAGAAAAAAAATCAGCTAACTCGCACTTCATATTATCACAAATCCTTAAGGAGATTTTTATTAATCCCATCTGAACTATTATTTGTATAAAGAGATAAACAATATCGGAAGCAAACGAAAGGACAGGAATATTTTCTTTGGTTGACTTGCTAATGATCTCAAGAGCTTGATAAATTAGTCCATCTGCAATGAATAGACCTACAAAAAAAATGAGATTGTTTTTTACCATGCTCCATCCAAATTTTACGGCTTCCCCTTTAGAAAATCTTTTTTCTATCATTTTTTCAACTATCTTTTTATTTTATATATTAGTTGAATTTAGATATTTTATATTTATAAATTGGTTTTAACCATATTATACCTTTATATACAATCGGTTTTGAAGATATCAAATGTATGAATCGTCATTAACCCATTTAATATGTATAAGATCGTCCTACTTCTTTGAAACTTTTGATGAGAAACTTCAAAACAGTAATTAATAATTGTATAATAAAATTGATTAACTATGACATTTCGATTCCTCGAAAACATATAATCAAGCAGGTTTATAGATATGTATGCAATTGAAGGTAATAATGGTATATCTCGAACAATATATCGGCTCGAATAAACTCTTCATAGGTGGAAAAAGGAGGTAAATTGAACCGACGTACTTATAAAAAAAGGATTAGTGTCAAACCCTTTCGTAGAGTTTTGGTTGCAAATCGTGGGGAGATTGCAATCCGTGTCTTTCGTGCGTGTACAGAACTCGGAATTACCACAATCGCTATCTATTCTGAGGAGGATGCATTTTCTCTACACAGAAATAAAGCCGATGAAGCCTATCTCATAGGAAAGGGTAAGGGGCCTGTTGAGGCATATTTAGATATTGAAGGCATTATTGAGTTGGCTCTGGATAAGAAGGTGGATGCAATACATCCAGGCTATGGGTTTCTATCTGAAAATTCTGAGTTTTCTCGTGCTTGTGAAGAGGCTGGAATAGTGTTCATAGGTCCTTCTCCTGAAATCATATCGCTTATGGGTGATAAAGCAGAGGCAAGGCGCCTTGCAGAAAGTGTTGGGGTGCCTATTGTGCCGGGCACGGAAGGATTTATAACGAGTGATAATGAGGCTATCGAGTTTGCAGGTGTACATGGATATCCAGTTCTTATAAAGGCTGCCCATGGTGGAGGAGGGCGCGGTATCCGTGTTGCTGTAGATCGTAAGTCACTACTTGAGAATCTCGCACAGGCGCGCTCCGAGGCCAAAAGCGCATTTGGAAGCGATGCATTAATACTTGAGAAATATGTTCAAAATCCGAAGCATATCGAAGTACAGATCTTGGGTGACCGGTATGGCAATATAGTTCACTTATTTGAGCGTGACTGCTCAGTACAAAGAAGGCATCAGAAGGTTACAGAATTAGCACCGTCTATTTCCATTGATAACAGATTAAAAGAGAAGATTTACAATGCAGCACTAAGCGTTGCTCGTGCCGCAAACTATACAAGTGCTGGCACTGCTGAATTTCTAGTAGATGAAGAAGGAAATTTCTATTTTATAGAAATGAACACCCGTATACAAGTAGAACATACAGTTACTGAACTCATTACAGGAGTTGATCTTGTACAATCCCAGATTCGTATAGCTGAGGGCTACAGACTATCTGATCGTGAGATCGGAATTACCAAGCAATCTCAAATAAAGTGTCATGGCTATGCGCTTCAGTGTCGTATCACAACAGAAGACCCAACAAATAGTTTCCGACCTGATATAGGACGCCTGATTGCTTACCGCTCACCAGGAGGATTTGGAATAAGGCTTGATGCAGCAAGTGCCTACGTTGGTGCCATAATAACGCCATACTATGATTCAATGCTGGTTAAAGTTACATCCTGGGGGCTTACATTCGAACAGTGTATAAGTAAAATGGATCGTGCATTAAGGGAGTTTAGGATACGAGGTGTAAAGAATAACATCCCATTTCTTCTAAATGTTATTCGCCATCCTGTTTTCCGTATGGGTGGTTGTGACACATCGTTTCTTGAAAAACACCCGGAACTTTTTGAGATTCGAGAGCCTCGTGATAGAGCTACAAGGTTTCTAAATTTTATAGGAGACTTAAGTGTTAATCAGGTACTTGCAAGACCTTCTTCTTGGGTGGAAAGACCTCCTCTTACACCACCTCTTCCTGAAACAGATGGCAATCTAAAACAAATTCCTGAACATCGCCGCATTTTTGAAACTAAGGGACCCAAGGGTCTAGCTGAATGGGTTCTTAAGCAAAAACGTCTCCTTATAACAGATACTACGTTTCGAGATGCGCATCAATCACTCCTTACTACACGTATGAGAACATATGACATGCTTAGTATCGCTAGGGCTACAGCTCAGTTTGGTAAAGACATATTTTCTTTCGAAATGTGGGGGGGTGCTACATTTGATGTGTGCTTACGTTTTCTTAAGGAGTGTCCATGGGAACGTCTTACACAACTTAGAAAGGCTATGCCACATGCAATGTTTCAGATGCTTATTCGAGGAGCAAACGCTGTAGGATATACAAATTACCCTGACAATGTAGTGCGTGAATTTGTAAAAGAGGCTGCCGCTTCTGGAATAGACATCTTCAGAATCTTTGATTGTTTTAACTGGATCCCAAGTATGAAGGTGGTGATCGAGACTGCTCTTGATACTGGTAAGGTGGTTGAGACTGCTATTTGTTACACTGGTGACATTACTGATCCAAGGCGTGACAAATATTCTCTTCGTTACTATGTGGGCTTAGCGAAAGAACTTGCAAACATAGGCGCTCATTTTATTGCAATCAAGGACATGGCAGGTCTTTGCAAACCTTATGCCGCTGAGAAACTAGTACGGGCTATAAAAGAGGAAACTGGATTGCCACTTCACTTTCATACCCATGCTACAAGTGGTAACGGAGAAGCTACAGTACTAAAGGCAGCAGAGGCTGGTGCAGATATAGTTGATTTGGCTATAAGTACCTTGTCAGGACTTACCGCTCAACCAAGCTTAAACGCTATTGTGGCTGCTTTGGAAGGGGGGGAGCGTGACACCGGACTTGATGTGCTAGGTTTACATAAACTATCTGCTTATTGGGAGGCTGTTAGGGAGTATTATGCTCCCTTTGAAGGCGATATGAAATCAACAAACGCTGATGTTTACTTGAATGAGATTCCTGGAGGACAATACACTAACTTAAGGGCTCAGGCACGCGCACTCGGCCTTAGAGAGCGATGGGAAGAGGTAAAGCATATGTTTTCAGAGGTAAATAAACTCTTTGGTGATATTATCAAGGTTACACCATCCTCTAAGGTAGTTGGTGACCTTGCATTATATCTGATTCAAAATAACCTCACCACTGAGGACGTAATAAAAAGGTCAGATCAGTTGAACTTTCCAGAATCCGTGATTGATATGGTGCGGGGCAATTTAGGTCAACCTCCAGGTGGATTTCCATTAGAGGTACAAAGGGCTATCCTCAAAAGTGAAGAGCCTATTAAGGTTCGTCCTGGTGAGCTTATCCCTCCAGCCGACTTTGACGCTACAGCCAAACGATTAGAAAAACAACTTGGTCACTCATTGAGTAACCAAGACATTATATCTGCTCTTCTTTATCCTCGCGTTTTTGAGGAGTTTGATCAGCATCGAACAATTTACGGAGATATTTCTCTTATACCAACACCAGCCTTTTTCTACGGTATGCAACCCGGAGACGAAATAACAGTTGAAATTGAAGAGGGTAAAACCTTACTTATAAAACTATTTGCTATTGGTGAAATTGAATCAGATGGTCGGCGGCCCCTGCTATTTGAGCTAAATGGTCAACCACGCCCTGTAAGGATCCCTGATAAATCTGTTCCGACTGTGGTCAAGATAAGGCCAAAAGCTGATTTAGCAAATCCTGAGGAGGTAGGAGCGCCACTTAGCGGTAAGATTGTTAGGTTCTTCGTTAAAGAAGGGGATAAGGTCAATCTTGATCAACCACTTGCTGTGATTGAGGCAATGAAGATGCAGACTAATATCAAGGCCTCCGAGGACGGCATAGTATCGAAGATCTTTGCATCTGAAGGAGGGAGTGTTGAGGCAGGGGACCTAATTCTTCGTCTTACACCCAAGAGTTGAGTTTGTAAGCAACTTTTCTAGCAATTATAGAACATAACCTAACTACAAATTACTTATCTGCTTAAAAATAGTCACTGCTTAAGTTCAATGAACTGCGTGTAATCTCCTGAAGGAATAACTTTTAATCCGTCTGTAGAGCGATTATAAATGTAAATCCAGGCGTTAATATTTCTCCCGCTCTCTAGAGAAATATTGACTTTTTGGCGACGAAATTCTGTTGGAGAAGGATCATCTTGTCCACAACCCTCATAATCATCAAGCACTTTGAGAACACGATTTGGGTCACGTAAGGCATATACCTCGCCTCTAACAACATCATCCGGATTGTCTGAAGGGACAGTTCCGGGGTATTCACCAATATTATATAGCTTCCCCATGAATGTTCCTACTCCTACGAAGTCAGCATATCGAGCCAAAATATGATACATTTGGTTTTTTGAGTCTTTACGTAATGTTCCATATACAAAGATATAGTCTCGATTTCTTATTAAAGAAGCCATTGCATTATATATTATTTTTTGGATTTAAATTGAGAAAGCAGGGCGTTCAAATTCTCAAACCCTTGATCCGTAATGTAATCTAATAGAAATTTATGGTCAGCTATACGGTTAATGTAATACTCAAAGATCATTTTGACCTGATCTAAAGAGAGTTGTTCCATCTTCCAAAGGCTAGCAATGAACTCGAAAAAATTGAGGTAATCATCAAGTTCATCTCTAAGCTCGATAGATTCTTCTCGACCTTCTAGTAAACTTTTTTCTGTAGCTTTTTGAACTTCGTCAAGCTTTTCAGTTTCATAATCGATTATTCGACGCATGTTTTTGTATTGATCTTGTTCGTAGAATTTCCCGTATAGTGAATTGAGCCACTTAGCACGTTATAATTATGTGTTACGTCGATAGGTCAAAATGGGAAAAATGATAGCGATAACTGAAACCAAATAAAATATGCTTTCTAAGGGGCCTTTTACAAATAGGTTTATTATAAAATTCAAAATGTCCATTAGTTATACTTCAAGATAATCGGTGCTTATAAATGAATAAGCCGATTTAACTTATGAGATTATAACACAAGCCAGGTGTATCTTTTAAATAAGTTCAGTTCCGTTTCTGCTATAGCAATGTTGCAAAACCTATTGAGGCTTTTCTTATTGCACTCTCCTCAATCTTTATTCTTCTCCTAAGCAAAATTAAGTTAATTAGACTAAATACAAATGCTGTTAGATAACATGAAAAGATTAGAGGGATAACAGCAAATTCTATTACAACTGCAATATAATTTGGATGTCGGAGGTGTTTGTAAGGACCTCTGTTAATTAACTGATGATTTGGAAGGACTAAAATTTTTGTGTTCCAGTATACACCCAGGCTTTTAATTGCCCAGTATCGTAAAACCTGTGCTCCTGCAAAGAGAACAGCAAAAGCAATCCAGTATGTATTTAAAGTTCTCTGGAGAAAAACCTTTTCAGAGATAAGCGAAATAAAAAAAGCCACATGCATCACCGCAATCGCCTTATATCCATTCTTATCAAACTCAATTGCTCCTTGGGCTTTAAGAATCTTTTCGTTTCGCTTTGCAATGAGAAGTTCGGTTAGACGTTGTAAAATTACGAAAAGCAAAAATAACCAAAAGGCTATCATCAGGCTTTAAACAAAATTAACTCAGAGCTAAACCCTGGGCCAAGGGCAGAGATCAAACCATAATCACCAGGATTGTATGTTCCATCGCTAAGAAATTCATTTAATACATACAGCACACTAGGTGACGACATGTTTCCGTGTTCACGTAGAACCTTTCTTGAAAGCTCTAGCGAGCCGTTGGTTAGGTTAAGAGATTCTTCATATGCATTTATAACCTTCGGACCGCCTGGATGTGTAACAAAATGCTTTATATCTTCAATTAATAGATTGTGTTTTTGTGTTAGTTCAGAAATATTCGGTCTTACGCACTTTCGTACTATTGTAGGAATATCCTTACTAAAGATCACCTTTAAGCCATTATCCACTACTTTCCAACCCATTACATCTAGCGAATCATAATAGGTTGTTGAGAGTGAATCTATTAAGTTTATCCCCTTATTGTGAAAAAGCTTGTTTTCTCTCCCAACTACAAGCGCTGCTGCGGCTCCGTCAGAGAAAATTGCAGTGGCTATGATATTACTTTTAGAGTCATCATCTCTCTGGAATGTTAAACTGCATAATTCAACTGCTATAACAATTGCTGCGCCCTTTGGAAAGGCGCGAGTGTATTCAAATGCACGACTTAGGCCAACAGCACCTCCTACACATCCCAATCCCCAGATAGGGGTTCTTTTTACGTGCTGATTTAATTTAAGTTCATTAATCAGTAAGGCGTCTATACTTGGTGTTGAGATACCTGTGCTTGAAATAAATATGATATGGTCAAAATCAGAAAGCTCTGCGTTTATTCTTTTCATACAATCATTTGTGGCTGCAGCAGAAAGATTACACGCATTCTTAACGTATAATTCGTTACGCTCTTTAAAACTGTGTTGTTGGCTAGCCCATTCCTTTGGTTGAGCGAAATGCCGTTGTTGTATCATAGAGTTATCAAATACATTGATTAATCTATCAATATCCTCTCGCCCTTGATGGAACAGTTGATACACAAAATCCTTTACTTCATTTTGATATATCTTATAAGGAGCATCCGATATACCAACAGAAACTACTTTTGACATTCTTTACGCCCACTCAAAATCTTTATTAACAATCACTTTCTAACATTGGTTTAATATACAGGAAATATACTGTCTACATATTTGATGGTTTTAGATAGAATTTGATTCCTACGACGTGAAAAGTAATTATCTTATGTTTGATAGATACTAAATAACTTATCTTATCCTATCCTCTTACTTCCAGAACGGCTTTCATTCCCTTTTTCAGATGACTGCCAAATAGACCTTTTTTATTACAGTAGAATTCAAAGCTACCGGTCTTTGTCGGTGTAAAAGTTATTTTGATTTCTTCCCCTGGTACAATATCTTGGTCTATATTTAATCCTGCTTCAGGATAATTGAGAGTAAAATTGTGAGGGACAATCTTTGTTACACTCTTTAATGTAATTTCTACAGGTTTATTTACAGCTACTATTATTTGATTGGGATCAAACGAGTAGCTATCTACTATAACCTCTACCCTTTGAATGCCATCTTCTGAGAGTTTAGCTTCAAATGGTTTGGATTCTTCTTGAGCAGCAAAAGTCACAAAAGACATAAAACAATATGTGAATACACAAAATAGAGATTTAGAAACATATTTCATTTCATTAGCACTCCTTTTTGAATCATTTTGTTAATATTTTATGCTCTCATAATGTTTTTACCAAGTAAGTTTCTTATGCCAGATATAATTATAACCACTAATAAACTTGTTTAATATGGTAAACTATTTTATTCTGTTAAATTTTCTATAATAGTTTTTTATTTTCATAGAGAACTATCTTAAGTTTTAATATTAATAATTCATGAATAAAAAACTTATTTTGATAAGAGGAGGAGTGACAACGTGGACTTTAAACTCAGTGGAGAAGACCTATTACAAGTAAAGTGCAATCTTTTGGTTCTCGGAAGATTTGAAGGAGAGGTTATTAAGGGCCCGGTTAAAAGGGTGGATGAGGCATTAGGAGGAGCTCTTAGCAGGATATCTCAGGAGGAGAAGTTTAACGGCGAAATTGGGAAAGGCGTGATGATAAATACACTTGGCAAAATCCGTGCTGAAAGGGTTTTACTTATTGGTTTAGGAAAAAAACAGAAATTTTCTTCTGATGTGTTAAGAAAAGCAGGAATATTTACAGCAAAGAGAGCTAAACCATTTTCTGAGAGCATAGCGTTTGGTTTTGCAGTTGATGGAAAAAAAGAAAACGCTTCAGCCCTTATCGAAGGCATAATGCTTGGAGGTTATGAATTCAACAAATATAAAACAAATGATAAAAAGTGGGGGGGCATTAAAAACGTTAAATTTGTCTCAAGCGGTATCAGAGAAAGAAACTTTAAAGAAGATCTAGAATATGCAAGCATTATCTCAGAAGCCACCAATTTTGCCCGTGATTTGATAAACGAACCTCCTGTAGTTTTAACCCCAACAAAACTTTCAGAAACAGCAAAAGAGATTGCGCTAAAAGAAAAACTTGAATGTAAAATCTTTGGCAAGGAAGAAATGGAAAAAAAGGGCATGGGTGGGCTCCTTGCTGTGTCCAGAGGAAGTGATGAGCCTCCCAAATTTATCCATCTTACGTATAAGCCAAAAGGTAGTATCAAAAAAGCAGTAGCAGTCGTTGGAAAAGGAATAACATTTGACAGTGGCGGGCTATGTATAAAA
>Ga0209001_1000019_pt1 | contig 34097 bp, 27 predicted proteins | sample Rifsed13ft2_FD_184006 | JGI IMG/M metagenome (GOLD analysis project Ga0209001, IMG submission 184006) | Soil microbial communities from Rifle, Colorado, USA - sediment 13ft 2 (SPAdes) (version 2) | ecosystem: Environmental > Terrestrial > Deep subsurface > Rock core/Sediment | place: Rifle...
TCCCATTTTGAGGACCTCTGGCGGAAGCATTGGATGTCTAATATCCCCAGCAGTGAAATTTCTAGGTGCTATTCCTAGAGCTATATGAAATACAGAGCTGTCACCATAAACACAGCCTCTAACTTCATAAGCTTTTATGATTTCGTTCAAGGCTTTTCTTATCTCCACTGCCCTATCCGAAGCCTCTTTTTGTGGTTTTCCTGTTGAAGCTATATCCAAACATGCAATACCCGCCGCGGCAGAAACCGGATTAGCATTAAATGTTCCCTGATGCTTAATCTTCTTTTTCTGATTTCTATCTTCATCCAGACTGAATTCAAGTGGTTCCAATATATCTTTTCTCCCAGCAACAGCGCCCCCTGGAAATCCTCCCGCAAGTATTTTTGCAAGTGTTGTTAGGTCTGGGATTATGCCATAAAGACCCTGAACACCTCCAGGAGACCATCTGAAACCTGTCACGACTTCATCAAAAATAAGAAGCACATCGTAAGTTTTTGTGAGTTCTCTTAGCCTTTCAAGAAACCCATCCGGGGCTGGAACCTTAGCCCAGGAACCACCTGTTGGCTCAATTATCACTCCAGCAATGTCTTTGTCCTTTTTTAGTGCATTTTCAAGAATAGACAAATCACAGGGAAGAGCAATTACAGTTCTTAAAACCTCTTCTGGAATCCCTACAGGGGGCAATTCCCAAGGTGGTCTTTCTCCGACTACAAGGTAATCTTGCCATCCATGAAAGTGTCCATGGAATTTTATTATCTTGCTTTTTCCTGTGTAAGCACGTGCGATTCTAAGAGCAAGAAGCGTTGCTTCAGTGCCAGAGCTTGTAAACTTCACTCGTTCTGCTGATGGAACAAGTCTTTTTACTATCTCACCCCATTTTATTTCAAGCTCACTTGAGCCACCATAATGCGTTCCTTTAAGAACGGCTTCCCTCACAGCATTAATCACCTCCTCTCTCCCATGCCCTAGGAGAAGCGCACCGTGCCCCATTGCAAAGTCTACATATTCGTTTCCATCAACATCCCATTTCCTTGAACATTTTGCCTCACTTACATAAATTGGAAAAGGAAGGATAAACCTGGTGTCGTGTGTTACACCACTTGGAAAGATGTTGAGTGCTTTTTCATATAGAGCCTTTGATTTAGGTCTTTGTTTTATATACGTCTCTTCTATCATTAATCTATCTCCTTAAACTTTTACTACGTGGTAGGAGCGGCTTCCAGCCGCGATTCTTGTCGCGCCAGGCCTGTCCTAGCTTGCTGAAGGAATGGCGCTCCTACTTCAATCTCATCTCCTTAAACTTTTGCCAAAGTTAAGTTTACCCCAAAAGAACAATATAATGACAGCCAACTCATCGAGCGCTAAATACAAATTCAGAAATATGGGTTGAAACAAGAGAGCATTAAGAGGATAATAAGATAAAGGACAAGCTATATGAAAATTATTTTTTATCTAATCCCTCTGATTGTTATTCTAGGTTGTGCTAAGTCATTGCCGCAAAAAGAGGCGCGATCTATTAAGCCAAAAGAGACACCCACCCTTAAACAAAACAATGTATTTAATGCTCCATTCAGCGAAGTCTGGTCTGCTACCCTGCAAGGGCTAAAATGGATGAAGTGGAATCCAGCCTTTTTAGAAAAAGAAGATGGTACTATTAGACTCAAGGAAGCCTACGTTTATACAAAATCAGGAAGGCTATTTAGAAACTATCGCTGGCCCTCTAAAGAGGAGGCTAAACAATCGGATATAGATGATTACGTTGACAAAGTCGTCACCTATGACAAAAACATATTTGATTTTGATAGACCGGTTTTTTCTCAAGAAAACATGACAATAGAAGTAATTAAGCTCTCAAAATCGCAAACTAAGGTTAACATCAGCTATAAAATCAATCTTTACTTAGACTCCGGTAAATTTGCAAGTGGAGTTAAATCAAGTGGATACATAGAATCGTTGCTTTTCGAGCAAATTAAAGAGAGATTAAATGGTAAACCCTTGTCGTATGATAACAAAATTTATGGTCAACTCGTTTTATTGATTTTACAGCCTATATTTTAACTAAGCGACGTCAATCTATGGATCAAGAATTAAAGTTTAAGTTACAGTTCCTTTTAAGTTAAAATAACAAAAAGGATAAACAAACATATGGAAAGCATTTTAATAATTCTTGCTTTTGTTATAGCTATTGCGCTTATATTTTGGCTGGATAGGAAAGGTAAAACGGAGAAATCAGAAGTAGAAAGAATCTACAATGAGATTTTTAAAATCTTTAATAAGGTTAAATGGGGTATCACAATGGGTGAACTAAGAGAGGCATTCAAAGATAAGGAGTTTGTGACTTCAGAAGAATCTGGAGAGGTAATGGGCACGGGCTTTATGGATAAACTAGAGGGACAGGATATTTTCATTAGCTTCTATTTTCCTAAAGAAGACAAAGACACACTAATTAGAGCTGATTATTACCTTATTGGTATGCCCACATCAAAAGTTAATCCATTATTCAGCAAGTTCATAGAGAAATATGGAACCCCTCTTCCGCAAAATAGCAGTGATCAAAAATCCAGTTCATGGGATCTAGGAAATAGCGTTCTTACCCTAGAACCAACCGATGGCGAAGCATTACAGATACAGCTATGGAGTAAGGAATTTTACAATAAAATTAATAAAGTGATCTAGGCGCGGGCCTGAAGGGATTTAGCCGCTCTCCTTGCTTCCTCCGTATTCTTCAACCCGAGCTGACTTGCCTGCACAAGAACTGCCATTTTGCCAGAGTGCTTATTTTCATACATGATCTGATGCACCTTCGGAATCTCATCATAAGAATATGTATGAGATAGCACAGGCTTTATTATTCCCTTTCTTATTAGCTCATTTGCACGAAGGCATTCAAGTGCATTAGCAAAGTGTGATCCTATTATCCGTTTTTGGTGCATCCATAGGTGTCTTACATCAAAAACACAGTCATATCCCGATGTTCCTGCACAAATAACAATTCGACCAAATCGGCTACATGTAAATACACTCGTTGGAAATGTAGCCTCACCTACATGCTCAAATACAACGTTAGGATTTCTCCTCTCTCCTAGTATCTTCCAAATTGACTGGCCGAATCGTTTCATATCCTCAAATCGCTTTGCTTTCTCCTCTTCTGTCTCCCCGTGTCTGAACATCAGGTGAGGAAAATGTTTTCTATTGATCACACCCTTTGCTCCTAGTTCCATACAGAGTTCAGCTTTTTCATCTGAAGACACAACAGCTATAACATCAGCACCTACCATCTTACAAAGCTGTAGCGCAAATACCCCTAGTCCACCAGCAGCTCCCCATACAAGTACGACTTCACTTGGCTGAAGCTGAGCTTGAGTAATTAACATCCTATAAGCAGTAAAATAACAAAGTCCATAGGAGGCAGCCTCTTCCCAAGTAAGATGCTCAGGTTTTGGAAGCACTTGCTGCGCCTGAACCTTTGTAAATTGTGCGAAGGAACCATCTGGCGTTTCGTAACCCCAAATCCTCTGGCCACGGCTAGCCATTGGGTCATAGCTAATAAAATCATATGGCGTTTCAGTACGGGTAGTGTGTGTTTCGCTTTCAATATTGCAGTGAAGAATGACTTCGTCTCCAGGCTTCCAGCTCTTTACATTTGAACCAACCTTCCAGACTATTCCTGAAGCATCGCTTCCAGCAATGTGATAACTCTCTTTATGAACATCGAGAACAGAGAGAGGCTCACCAAGACCTGCCCAGATGCCATTATAGTTTACACCTGCTGCCATAACCAAAACAAGCACTTCGTTGGGCCCAATATCAGGAACAGGCATAACCTCCTCTTGAAATGACTTCATAGGCTCTCCATGACGCTCTTTACGAATCACCCATGCACGCATCGTCTTAGGAAGAACTTCCAGATCAGGAACAACCCCAAGAGGTATTGGCTCCTCAATGTCTGCTCCACGCACTGCATAGGCAAGGCTTTCCATATCAGCAGCTTCTTTAACCCCTACATTTAAAGCACTCTCGATCGCTTGTTCTTCATTGACTTTATTTTTGGGTGCGCGTTTAGCTTGCCTTTTGCCTTTTGACATGATTTCTCTCCAGATTTTTGATTTTTGTTTTAAGAAGGAATTTCAGAGCGTTAGTGTAACTAGAGAACCGAATAAAAGCAAGAATCTTGTGTAGTTTCTCATATGGAAAGAAGGCACTCCCGATTTAATCGGGGAAGGGCCCACAACGAAACCCACCCATCGGTTTTGGTTTACTAAGGCTTATCTTTCTCGCAGTCTATGGTGGTATCCTCACCGGGGCCTCCAGCGCATTCATCCATACCATTTCCACCATCAAGCTTATCGTTGCCGATATCTCCAAAAAGCTTGTCGTTGCCATCACCACCGCAGATTACGTCATCACCTTCAATGCCCTTTATAGTATCATCCCCATCTAAGCCGTGGATAACATCCAGCTCTGATGTACCGCTAATGGTGTCATTCTCAGTTGTACCAACTATGGTAGCGGTAAGTTCCTGGCAGGTGATCTTAGGTTCACATGCGTCTCCTATACCATCGTTATCAGCATCAGACTGATCTGGGTTGTGATTCATAGGGCAGTTGTCATTTGGATCAAGCACTCCGTCACCGTCTGTGTCTGGAAGAAAAACCTGGATGCGATGATTGAATACATCTGATACGTAGATGTTACCATTGCTACCTACTGCTACGCTTGATGGAAGACGAAACCTGCCGTTTCCAGAGCCGATTAATCCAAACATAAAGATGAAATTACCGATTGAATCGAACTTCTTGATGCGATTATTCCTCATGTCTGCCACATAGATGTTCCCGGTGCTATCCACCGCCACACCTCTTGGTTCATTAAACTGGTTAGCTTCTGTACCTTCAGTACCGAAGCTAAGAAGGAAATTCCCACTTGAATCAAACTTCTGGATGCGGTTATTAAAGGTGTCTGCGACGTAGATGTTGCCATCACTATCCACTGCTATGCCGGATGGTTCGTCAAATTGACCGTCGCCCGTACCATCAGTGCCCAATTTAATTAGGAAATTACCGCCCGTATCAAACTTCTGGATACGGTTATTCTTTGTGTCTGATACATAGATGCTGCCGTTGCTATCCACTGCAACGCCTTGTGGTTCCTTAAGCTCCCCATCACCCGTGCCCTCAGTACCAAATTTAAGAACGAGAGCACCGCATGAGTCAAACTTCTCTATGCGATGATTGAACGTATCTGCAATGTAGATGCTCCCTCCGCTATCCACAGCTACACCTGTTGGAGCCTTAAACTGACCATCGTCTGTTCCAAATGTTCCGAACTTAAATAGGAAATTACCACTTGAATCAAACCTCTCTATGCGACTGTTGCCAGAGTCCGAAACGTAAACGCTCCCTCCGCTGTCTACTGCTACGCCTAAGGGGGAATTAAACTCTCCATCGCCAGTGCCAAAGGTGCCGAACTTAGCTATGAGATTCCCACTTGGATTAAATTTCTGTATGCGGTTATTCTTTGTGTCTGCAACATATATGTTCCCAGTGCTGTCCACTGCTACGCCTAGCGGTTCTTTAAACTGACCGTCACCGGTGCCTCCGGTGCCGAACTTAAATTTGAAAATCCCACCTGGGTTAAACTTCTGGATGAGGTTATTGAGTGTGTCGGCAACGTAAATGTTCCCTTCTTTATCAAGAGCCACGCCTGATGGAAAATTAAACCTGCTACTTGAGCCAATCTGAGATTTGAAATTCCCAGCTGGATTAAACTTCTGGATGCGATTATTCCTTGTGTCTACAACGTAGATGTTTCCATCGCTATCCAGTGCTATGCCTGAAGGGGTATCAAACTCACCTTTTTTAGAGGCGTTAGTCCCAAACTTGAGTAGGAATTTCCCACTCGAATCAAACTTCTGTATTCGATCATTGCCTGTGTCTGCGACATAGATGCTCCCTCCACTATCCACTGCTACGCCGAATGGAAGACTAAACTGACCATCGCCATCGCCATTGCTGCCTAACTTAAGTAAAAAATTCCCGTTTGAATCAAACTTCTGGATGCGATGGTTAAGCACGTCTGCGACGTAGATGTTCCCTTCACTGTCCACTGCTACTCCTTGTGGAAGATTAAATTCCCCATCCGCCGCTCCAAATGTGCCGATACGCAAGATCTCATCTCCAGCAGGGCCTAATTTGAGAACCTGATGGGCGGTGCTAAGGCTAACGTAAATATTTCCATTCCCATCAAGCACAATGCCACTCGCACTTGTTAAGGCAGACTCCTTTAACGGAATGCTGAACGAAAAAACCTGTGCATTCGCTTCCTTTATACTTACCATGGATGACAGGAGCATTAGGGCGATGTTAAGAAATAATCCCTTTTCCATATTTCTATTCTCCTTTTAGTTTACTTTTATAGAGATAACCCATTTTGACTTTCTACAATATTAGGGCGGGCATGATGGTCTCCCGCTAAAAGCACAAGGTGTAAAAAACACTCTTCTAAACTATCCTTGGAAGCTTTAAAAATTACTAGAAGACTCCTCTTTGGCAGGAAGTGTTGTTGATGTATGAGGCAATAGACGATTTTGGGGGCTGACAACAAACTACCCCTATAAGCTATCCCTCAGTTCTATTACTTTTATCAGATTAGCGGTGAAAATCAAGTAGTATTTTTGGGCGCAAAATTATTACTCAGCAATAAGTGGGATATTCTTGTGTGTACCACAGACTGGAAAGCCCGGCTTTAAGGTGTTGGAAAACACCTCCTTTCGCAAGCCGCTCTTTTCTTTTCGCTAGGCGGGACTTTCCAGTCCCGCATTAGAAGGCTGGGGTAGAAAACCCTGCCTCGCCTTCTTCCTTGTTTCCAACGATTCGCTTAAGTTTTAACAAACGATCAAAAATGGAATTATTTGATTGCATTTGCAACAGGTTGGTTATCTTTATAACAGAGCAATAGTGATAGATAAATTAATAACAATGGCGATTATTTCTAACAAAAGATCAAATATCCCTTTATCATATTTGATTCATTGTATAAATTGTACTAAAATAAAATACAGCCAAAAAGGATGAGTAATTGGCACAAACTTTGCGAATATATTTGCAGATTGGAGGTTAACTATGAGTGAAAGTGAAGTAAAAATATGGGAACAAGTTGATGTAGATAAAGGTACTGATGTAGCAAAGGAAATAGACGAATTCGAAAAGGTTATTAAAAAACTTTTAGAAGGTGAAATCCACCCCGAAAGGTTCAGGTCACATAGACTCCTTTTTGGAACTTATGGGGTCAGGCACCACGACGAAGGGACATACATGCAGAGGATAAAAATCCCAAGTGGATTTATCACCTCAGAACAACTCCGTACAATAGCAGATGCTACTGAAAAATTTGCTGGCTCAGGGCATGGACACCTTACAACTAGGCAGGATATTCAACTTCACTTTGTAAAGCTAGAGAACGTTTCCGAAGTTTTAAGAATGCTCTCAAGGGTGGGAATAACGACCCGTGAGGCATGTGGAAATACTGTAAGAAATATTACTTCGTCTTTCCTTTCAGGAATCTGCCCTGATGAGGTTTTTGATACCCTACCCTACGCCTTATATGCTACTAGGTATTTCTTAAGGCATCCGTTAACCTCAACGCTTCCAAGGAAATTCAAAATTGCGTTCTCGGAATGCGAAAACGACCATGCAATGGTAAAGATTCACGACATAGGTTGTGTTGCACAAAAAAGGCAAAACGGAAGAGACATATACGGATTTAAGGTTTATGTAGGAGGAGGCCTCGGCGCTATTCCATTTTATGCAAAAGAAATAGCTGACTTCGTCCCTGTTGATGAATTTTATCCACTTGCTGAAGCAATTATCAGAATCTTCCATGAATACGGCACAGGAGAGAGAAAAAACAGAAACAAGGCTAGAATTAAGTTCCTTATAGCAAGAATCGGGTTTGATAAATTTAAAGAGCTTGTTATGAGGGAATTTTCACGACTCAAAAGATTAAAACCAGTAAGTGAAGACCTTGAAAGATATGTTGAGAATTTCCCACAACCCGCTCCAGCACTAAATGGAAGAGAAGGTGGCTTAGAAAACGCAAAACGCCTAAAAAACCTGATTCATAAACCGAATCTAAACGACGAGGTTTATAAACTCTTTCTCCAAAAATACACCTTTAAGCAAAAGCAAGATGGATACTATGGAGTTTATGTAAAGCCGCCTATAGGTAACGTGAAACCGGATGAATTCAGATTCGTTGGAGACCTATGCGAGCTTTACGGTGCGGGCTACGTGAGGATTACACCTCATCAGAAGGTTCTTGTCCCGTGGGTTGGTGAGCAATTCCTGTATGATTTTTATGCGGAACTGAAAAACCACGGGTTCGTTGGCGGGATGAATGAAGCAGTGCGTGAGATTGTATCTTGCCCTGGCGCATTCTCATGCAAACTCGCTGTTACACACCCATACAACCTTGCCGAATTTATTGGCGAAAGGGTTGAAGACCTTTCAGGGCTTCGTGTAAACATCTCAGGTTGCCCTAACAACTGCGGGCAGCATCATATTGGTGATATAGGGTTTTATGGGGCATCTTCAAAGGTTGGGAATAAGCTTGCACCTCACTATGTAGTAATGATTGGCGGGAATCCATTTAAGCAGATGGAAAGATATGGACAGCTAATAGGAAAAGTCCCTGCAAAGAACGCACATCTTTTTGTAAAGGCAGTCGCTGATTTCTGGAAAGGGAACAAAAAGGATGGAGAGGAGTTCTTTGAGTTTATTGATAGAGTGGGCCTTGATGTATTTAGACGGATTCTCGCAAAATTTGTAAAAGTTGATCCTAATGACCCTGAAATCTATGCAGAGCCAGGAATAGCTGAGGAGTTTAAGATGGAGGCAGAATCTAGGGGAGAATGCGTAGGTAGCTTGCTCGACCTAATGGCAATTAACCTCTTTGATTCTATAAGAAACATATACGAGGGAGAGGATGATATGAAGGAAGGGAACTGGAAAGAGGTTAAAAGAAAATGCCTTGATTCCATACTAAAATGCGCAAAGATGTATGTTTACCTTGACGGTGTTGAAGTAGATAAAGAGGAAGAGATACTTACGGAATTCACTTCACGAATAGCCCCAAGAGATTGGCTTTGCCATGACTGGTCTCAGGTGAAAGAAAGATACCTCAAATGGAAGAATTCCGAGGATTCAAAAGCCGTTGCAGAAGAGGTATATAACTATACTAGAGATCTTGTGAAAGACTGTGACATGGCATTTATTAGGTTGCAACCGAACCTTAAAATTCAAGCGTGTCTAAAAGAGGCTGAGGAGGCACATATTCCAGGGGAATGAAATAGTGTAAACGAGATCAAGCAGGGCAAGCCAAAACGAATTGTCTTGTTAAAAAAAAATTTCTTGTAATCTTAAATAATCAAACTTCGTGCCACTGTAATAATGTTTTGATTTAACTAACGCGTGATGATTTAATAGAGATTAATAACTAATGTCACGCACGGATACACTCAAGGTAAGCATAAAGCTGTCATTCCCGCATGTATTTAGCGGGAATCCAATGTCTAAGCCCTTCATGGATGCCCGATTAAACTTGTCCCCGCATGTATTAAGCGGGGAGCATTCGGGCATGACAAAGTGTAAAATATGCGTAACATGATTTAATAATTGTCAGATGTCTGAAAAGCAGTCAGTCATTTTTCGTTAATGTGTCTAAGACACCTTGAAGACATTGAAATAATTTATGGCATAAAAATTGCACTAAGTCTTTTTTAAAATCCAATGCGATAAGGAGTACAAAAAGATGAAGAACATTAAGAGAATGAGACATGTACTTGCGGTTGTTGTCACTTTGATAACTATTTTAGCAATGCCTGATATTTTATCCGCACATCAGCCGGGGTTTACAGATTCCTTTATGCTAGAGGATTGCAACGGTTTTTCGTCCACCGGAAGCAATCCCTTTTTCATCTTGGAACCAGGTTATCAGCTTATTTTGGAAGGAGAGGAGGGTGGAGTAGACATGCATCTTACCATAACTGTTCTCAATAAGACAAAAACGATAGAGGGTATAAAAACCAGAATTGTGGAAGAAAGAGAAACCCATGATGGCGAATTGGTTGAGGTCTCAAGGAATTTCTTTGCAATATGTAATCGGGATAACAGCGTAATCTATTTTGGAGAAGATGTCTTTATCTGCGAGGATGGCCTTGTTCAGGTTGGGGATAATTTTCTTTGTGACGGTGAAGAGCCGAGCCACGAGGGTGCCTGGCGTGCAGGCGGGCCTGATGACGATGGTCTAGCGGAGCCTGGTATTATCATGCCTGGAACCTTTCTCTTAGGATCGAGATACTTCCAGGAACTAGCAGATGGCATTGCTCTGGATCGCGCAGAGCATGTGGAGATGGGGCTTGAGGTGACCACTGAAGCAGGCACATTTGATGAGTGTGTGAAGATAGTAGAGACAACTCCTCTGGAGCCAGGTGCGAAGAGTGAAAAGATCTACTGTCCTGAAGTCGGACTAGTCGTAGACGATGTGTCGGTGCTTACCGAGATAAATGAGTGAGGCGATAGAATCGAGAGATCTCGAGTTAAAATAGCTCGATGATTAAACGTTTAATCTGCCCAGGTAGGAAGTTATGGAATCTGTGGGAGCAAGAAGGTAAAGGGTATCGCTTCTTCTATCGATTTCCTTCCCAAACCTTTCTTTAACTCTATGACGCACTTGCCATGCCTTCTAGCACCTTTAGTTTTGATATTTCACCAAGCGCTATCAATGTATCACCTACTTGAATGATACTTCTTGATGTTGGACTAAATTCCATACGGCCAGTAGGTTTCTTAATTGCAACAACGATAATTCCTAATTCCCTTCCAATACCACATTCATCTAGTGCGAGTCCACCGAGCTTGGAACCTTCTTTGATTGTTACCTCCTCCATTTGGAGTTCGATATTTCCGCTTTTTGTTGCAAATTCTATGAAATCCATGACAGCGGGTTTCAATATTATATGGGCTATTTTGAGCCCACCTATATGATATGGTGATACAACCCTATTAGCACCAGCCCTTAACATTTTCTGTTCCGCACCCTCATCGCTTGCCCTTGCAACAATAAAAAGATCTGGGTTTAGCTCACGGGCGCTGAGGACGACAAATAGGTTCTCAGCATCAGTAGGCAGTACTGATACCAATCCCTTTGCCCTTTCTACCCCTGCCCTTTTCAAGGTTTCGTCACTGGTAGCATCTCCATAGAGAATAAGAATATCCTTATCGTCTAATGGAACCGGATTCTTTTCGATAACCACAAAGCTAATACCTTTGTCTTTTAGTTCTTTACATACTATAGAACCCATCCTTCCATAACCGCAGATTATATAATGATCCTTTAATTCGTTAATTTTCTTTTCCAATCTTCTCCTCCCAAGTACCTCTTGTAATTCACCTTCTAAAATAACCCTCGCCCCTGAAGCCAGCACATAAAGAATTATACCAACTCCGCCTATCAAGAGAATAATTGTAAAAACTATTCCATAAGGAGAAAGGACATGAACCTCTCTGTATCCTACAGTAGTAATGGTTATTATGGTCATGTAAAGAGAATCGAGAAGATTCCAACCTTCTATGATCATATAACCGAAAGTACCGAATGCAATGATAAGACCAATTAGTATTGCAGAAAATATGAGCCTACTTCTAAGTTCTTTCAATGAATAAAGATCCCCGAGTACTTTCGAACTTGAGAATGTTTTTTCCTTAAGTTCTCATAATATCTTCCGACAAAGAATCGTCTTTTAAAATTTTATCATATATTACATCTAACCAGGTTAAATTTTATCCTTTAAAATTCAAGGCATGAGAATAGTAAATTATAAAGAGTTAATAAAAGGGAAGTATAAAGGAATTGTTAGTTATAGAAAGGAGAGAAAACATAGGAGGAATAAGTGACAGGATAAAGCTATTAAGGCTGTTAAAGAGTGGGCAGTATTCTACACTCAAAGACACCTGTAAATTAGGTATCAGCTATCAAACTGGAAAGAATATATAGAATATTTATAAAGCCGAAGGCATAAACAAAAGGGGCAACACCTATTTAGCAAATGCCTCTGTATCCGTCGTTGAAAGACCAATAGCTACTTGCTTAGCCTATCGTAATTATGATGCCAATTTTCCACCTAGTTTCATCGTCAAGGCCTCCCTAAGAAATCATCTAAGCATTATCTTTGTAAATTTATGACACCTGAAGAATTTGTAAGTCATTTGTCCAAATCGGTGAGAAGATAGTTAAAATAAAGTCATGTTCCACCCTTTGATATCAGAGTTATTGCGAAATAAGTGGTAGGTATGCAACTTTTCTCCAATCGGTTTTTAGCTATGCTACCAGTTTCAGATGATAGTTCCAGATTCCACAGGCAATCAACATCAACTGATCATCTAAGTATTGTCTTCGAGTGCGATAAACCTCAGGAAACAGCTTTGAGACTTTTGATCCCAGAAATGGTATGCTCCACGATCACCAGTACCCCTGCTTTGAGACGATTCATCCATCTTTGTTCTTTGCTCAGTTTTTTGCATTGAGGTTCCTTTTCAGGAATGATAACCCTAAGTTAGGATAATCCTTCTCAATTCCTTGTAGAGAAAGTTTGTGTTGACAAGAGCTTATTCTTGGTAAGATAATGGCAATAGGAAAGGTTTATTCATAAAATGGGATAATGTTACCGGGAAGTAACCGTGTCCATAGGTGCGGAAGGTGTTTAGAGTCGGGGATAAATGAAACAGGTTCGGATTATCTCCTACTTTGGAGGGATAAACGAACTATATTTGGTTATTAACTGTTAGTTAGACGAAATTTTGACTGGTGTTAGACTGACTATATAGGAGGTAACTAGAATGATACAGTTTAATTGGGAATTCCCTTATACCTCTAAACGTATGCCCCTTATGGCCCGTAATATTGTTGCTACATCCCAACCATTAGCAGCTCAAGCCGGTTTAAAAATGCTACAAAAAGGTGGTAATGCTGTGGATGCTGGTGTTGCTACCGCCATAGCTTTAACGGTAGTAGAACCCACTATGAACGGAATAGGTGGCGATGCTTTCGCTATTGTTTGGGATGGGAAAGAATTACATGGTCTCAATGCTTCAGGTCGGTCTCCTGCTGCTTGGAATTTTGAACACTTTTCTCAATATAAATCTATACCTCTATTGGGATGGGATTCAGTAACTATTCCTGGTGCCGTATCATCTTGGGTAGAACTATCTAACCGGTTTGGATATTTGCCATTTGAGGACCTATTTGAACCAGCAATAGAATATGCCTATAACGGCTTTTTAGTTCCCCCAATAACCGCTGAAATGTGGAGTTCCGCCCCTAAAACGTATAAAGATTTTCCTGAATTTGCTGCTGCATTTTTACCAAATGGCAGACCACCCAAGGTAGGAGAAAAATTTGAATTTAAAGCTCAGGCAAAGACCTTAGAACGGATTGCAGAAACAAAGGGTGAAGCTTTTTATCATGGAAATTTGGCAGAAAAAATAGTTGCTCATGCCAAAGCCACCGGTGGTTTGATTACAAAAGAGGATTTAGCTACCCATCAACCGGAATGGGTGGAGATTATGTCAATCAACTATCATGGATTAACCTTACATGAAATACCACCCAATGGGCAAGGTATAGCAGCATTACTTATGTTGGGCATCCTTGAAAACTGGAATATTCAAGACTATCCAGTAGACTCTGCAGATAGCTTACACCTACAAATTGAGGCTATGAAATTAGCGTTTGCTGATACATATCGGTATGTATCGGATCCATTTAACATGGAGATAGACTATAAAGACTTACTAAGCCCGAACTATTTATCCCAACGAGCGAAGCTGATTGACTTAGAAAAGACTCGGGATCCGGGCTACGGCATCCCAGAGCATGGGGATACTGTTTATCTAACCACAGCGGATGAGAATGGCATGATGGTTTCTTTTATCCAATCTAATTTCTTGGGTTTTGGATCAGGTATTGTAGTACCAGATACCGGAATTAGTCTACAAAACCGAGGAGCTTGTTTTAGTCTGGAGAGAGGGCATCCTAATCAGGTTGAAGGAGGAAAGCGGCCTTTCCATACAATTATTCCAGCGTTTGTGACCAAAGACGGCCAACCGTTAATGAGCTTTGGGGTAATGGGAGGAGCAATGCAGCCTCAAGGTCACGCACAAATAATGATCCGTATGTTTGATTATAATCAAAACCCACAAGCAGCTCTTGATGCTCCTCGTTGGCATGTCTTCAAGAATATGGAAGTAGCTTTTGAATCCAGTTTTAAGTCAGAGGTTCTGGAAGATTTAAGTAAGCGAGGACATAAAATAAAAAGTGTAGAAGAATGGTGGTTTGGCGGAGCACAGCTAATCTACAAATTAGCTGATGGCTATTGCGGTGCTTCTGATCCCAGAAAGGATGGGCAAGTAGTTGGATTCTAGAAGCATGATAACCAATTAATTCGCACAATCATGTTTATAACATAAAAACAAAAAATCGCTAGGAACAAAGACATAAAAGTACCAGCCAAAACTCCGTTTGAGTGGCTATGAACTGTCGAGAACGTCATCACAAACACATGATTCTTGTGCCTCGAAGCCATGATAGGTACCAGTACAGTTTCACATCCTCCCTTCATCGAGAAACTCGCGCAGGCGTTTGAGTACTAATGTCGGCTGCTCCTCAGGGAGGAAGTGGCCACAGTTAGGAATAAGCTCACCACGGACATTCATAGCGTATTCATGCCAGATCTCAAGGACGTTCGCTAGATGGCCTATCAGGCCATTAGCCCCCCAAAGCATAACAACCGGCATAGTGAGCTTCTGGCCAGCCATTGCGCTTGCATTGTCGGCATCCATGTCGTCCGGAAAAGTAGCACGGTAGTCGCTAAAGCCACCCCTCAGAGCACCTGGTGCTGAGTAAGACCGCACGTACTCAGCAATCGTCTCCGAGTCAAATGCAGCACGGTTGTAGGTCCATCGTTCGAAAAAGTAGCGCAAGTATGCTTCTACGTTGGGGCAGATTAGCAACTCAGGAAGATCTGGTTGGAAGTGAAATAACCAGTGCCAATAACCGCGTGCCATTGTGGTGTCCATTCGCGCGATAATCTCTCGAGTGGGGATGATGTCTAAGAAGGCGATTTTTTCAACCTCATTTGGATAGTCCAACCCATAGCGGTGTGCAACTCTGGCACCACGGTCATGACCGACTAGGATCACTCGCTTGTGACCAAGGACGTAGACAAGTGCACGAATGTCAGCGGCCATAGTGCGCTTGTCGTAGCCTCCAAGCGGTTTATCGGTCAAACCGTAACCACGCAGGTCTGGTGCGACTACCGTGTAGCACTCTGCCAGAGCCGGAATGAGTTCTCTCCACTCATACCAGGTTTGAGGCCAGCCGTGTAGCAACATCAGCAGTGGCCCGGTGCCCTGGATTACATAGTGCATCATAATTCCGTTGACTTGGGTCATGGCATGGATCCAGCTTTCCATAACGCCCTCCTTTTTATTCTTCCAATCAAGCCGAGCATTCGTTGGTGTCCATCAAGATTATGCTAATGTTCCTCAGTTCCTATTTAAATAGAAGCTTGGGGTTACCTATCCAATGTGAACTTACCAGGAAACATCTTCTTAGGTTTGAAGTTCAGGAAGATCCTTATAAAGATCCAGAGACTCCGGATTGGCCAAAGCATCTTTGTTTAACACCGGCTCTCCATGGATAACATTCTTTACTGCCAGCTCCACCTTTTTCATGTTGATCGTATAGGGAATATCCTTCACCGCAATTATTTTTGCTGGGACATGACGGGGAGAGGTATTTTCTCGTATGGTCTTTTTAATCTTATTCTTTAAGTTCTCAGTGAGCTCAACCCCTTTGGCCAATTTTACGAAAAGGATAACCTGTACGTCATTCTGCCAATTCTGGCCCACCACGATGCTGTCAATGATTTCAGGTAGTGTCTCCACCTGGCGGTAGATCTCCGCCGTCCCGATTCTTACACCGCCAGGGTTGAGGGTGGCGTCAGAGCGGCCATAGATAACCACCCCTCCAGTATTGGTGATTTCAATATAGTCGCCATGAGTCCAGACGTTTGGATATTTTTCAAAATAAGCCTTCAGGTATTTTTTGTTGTCTGGATCGTCCCAAAAATATATTGGCATCGAGGGAAACGGAGCAGTGCAGACTAGTTCTCCTCTCTGATTAATCACGGATTTTCCATTAGCATCAAAGGCCTGCACCTTCATACCCAATCCTCGACACTGTAACTCCCCGGCATAAACTGAGCCGATCGGATTTCCCAGAGCAAAACAACCGTTAAGGTCTGTGCCCCCCGAAATAGAGGCAAGCTGCACATCTTTCTTGACCTCTCGGTAAACGTAATGGAAGCTTTCAACAGCAAGTGGAGACCCAGTAGAAAGAATCGTTCTCAGCCTGCTGAGATTATAATCCCTTCCTGGTTTCACTCCCTCCTTTTCAATGGCCGCGATATAACGGGCACTAGTTCCGAAGATGGTTATCTGCTCGTCCTGGGCCAGTTTCCAGAGCGCCCCGGGGTCAGGATAGAAAGGCGATCCATCATAGAGAACTACGCTTGCCCCCAAGGTTAAGGAGCTAACCAGCCAGTTCCACATCATCCAGCCACAGGTGGTGAAGTAAAAAATAGTGTCCTCCCGTTTGAGGTCGGTGTGAAGTTTCAATTCTTTCAGATGATGAACCAAAACACCTCCGACGCTCTGAACCATGCACTTAGGTAACCCGGTTGTTCCGGAGGAATACATAATATAGAGCGGATGCCCAAACGGTACTTGTTCAAATTCGATCTCAAGTCCTCTTTGTTTGGATATGAAATCCTCATAGAGGATAGAATTAGGGACATGAGCTATATTGGGCTTCTTCTCCGTGTAGGGAATAACCACTACTTTCTTGATTGAAGGCAGTTCCTTGAGGATGCCGACGATCCGCTCCAAGGAATCGAACTTTTTCCCTCGAAAGTAGTATCCATCTGCTGTAAGTAAAACCTTTGGCTCAATCTGTCCAAAGCGATCGAGAACCCCCTTTATCCCAAAATCAGGGGAACACGAAGACCAGATTGCACCAATGCTAGTTGCAGCAAGCATGGCGATCACTGTTTCTATCATGTTGGGCATAAATCCAACAACCCGGTCTCCCTTGCTTATTCCTATATCTCGCATGGGTTTTGCTAAACGAGCCACGCTATCGTAAAGCTCAGCGTAAGTCATCTTGATTACTTCTTGAACCTCACCTTTGAAGATCAGGGCTACACGATTATCTCTGTAACGGAGGAGATTTTCAGCAAAATTAAGCTTGGCGCCGATAAACCATCTTGCTCCAGGCATTTTCTTTAGGTCATCAACAACGATGTCGTATCCTTGCGAGGCCTTGATTTCTCCAAACTCCCACGTACATTCCCAAAAATCGGGAATGTTGTCAATTGACCATTGATACAGTTCATCATAGGTATGAAACTGTTTCCCGTACTTCCGATTAACAAACTCGATGAAGCGGGTCATATTGGAGTTTCTGATTCGCTCTTCCGACGGCCTCCATAGCGGTTCCTTCATGATAGTGATTTCTCTTAAGTTTTGTGCCTTTCTTCTCTGCCGTTTTAGAGCTAAGTGTTCTATACAGTACTGCTCTTTAAGCTTAAACCATCCCTTTTGCTTTCCAAGGAAGCAGTAAAAGGAAACGCTTTAGTGAAGTCATATTGCTACTATTCCGTGTTTCTCTCCCTATGCCGCACGCTGGCGATGAGGAGTAGTAACCTGACGAACAATCTTGTCAACCTTCTCAACGTCTAAGTTAAACTCCCTAGCTACTGCATCAGCCACTTGTTCTATACGTTCCTCTGGCATAGCCATGGGGCGCTCTCCTGCGAGAGGCTCATAGGGCTGCGGTTGCTTTGTTAAGCTGACCAAGTCCCAACGAGTGTAGTGCCCTAGAGAGTCAAAGACTGACTTAACCACCTTTATATACTTCGCATTGAGATCGGCGTAGAGGATTGTCTCCACATCGAAGGTCGGGGGGACGATATACTCTGAGGTTGGTGCAACGATGTGGCTCCCACCACATGCCCATCCAACGAACTCACCCTGACCCGGTCCTGCATAGGTCATCTTGTTCTTAAAGGGAAAATCGTCTGGAATTTCGTCCATTCTTAGGATGTTGTTTGCAGAGAGCACGAAGCACTGCCCAGTAAACGCCCGTTCCCGTGTAGCCGGGATCAGGTCACACTTGTTGATGTCATGACCGGCGTAGATAAAGGACTCGCCCTGAGCGGCACCGCAGTTCCATAAGCCTGGCCAGACTGCAACGTGGATATCGACACCCTGGGCGATAAACCAGGCTGTGATGTTGACGATGTGGTTTTCCCAACAAATTTGACCGCCGATACGACCAATGTCGGTATCAAAAACCTTAAGGTCACGGGCATCACCACGACCCCACCAAATCCGCTCGATATACGAGGGAATCAGCTTGCGGTGTCTTCCCATGACCCTTCCATCCTTGCCTATGTATACAAGACTATTAAAAAGCGTTCTGCTACCTATGCGGTCGTCCAGTTCATTGCATCCCATGACGACATAGGCCCCGGCATCACGAGCTGCTTTTCCTAGGATATCAGTATCTTTGCTACCGACCACTAGGGAATTATCCTGTAGATCAGCATGCACATCAGCGAAGGCTGCAGCTGCAGTGTCCCAGCCCATACCCCAGTATGGATATGTTGGGATCCATGTTTCGGGGAAGACGACGATTTCCGCCCCTTCCTTTCCTGCCTTGTGAATCAAATCGCATGCCTTTTCTAGGCATCCTTTCTTATTCATGAACACAGGTGATGCCTGCACGACTGCAGCCCTCACCTGTTCACGGCCACCAAGTACTTGTCCCATTTTTCGCCTCCTTAATACAAATTTTTTAAGCTTAACACGGACTCTTAGAGCTACTTGAATTCACTCTTTAGCGCTTCCCTCTATTTTACTTTATATCAAAATCGATTTTGTTTGTCAAGCTTTTTGTTGGATTATCACAGTGGGGAGGCAGATTACCAGTATGCCAAGCTCGTAGGGACTGATTTGATTTATGCAACTAGTGAAGATAAAATATACCTTCTTGAATGCCTAATCAAAAGAAATTTTGTATGTTGGGTGAGAGTAAAGTTAGCTACGTCTGCTACATCTGGTATTATGTAAGCAACTTAGACCGTGCGCTTACATTTTATAGAGATGTCTTAGGTTTAAAGTTAGTAGGACAATGGAGTAACGGGGCTACATTTGATGCTAACAATTTAATGATCGGACTGCATATTCAAGAAGGGGAAATTCAAAGAGGGAACGAACCACTAGTTACCTTTCATATAGACAGCAACATAGAAAAATTCTATGATATGCTTAAGAAGCACGGAGTTAAGCTCTTGGGGCAAATTGTAGAAGAACCAATTGGTAAGGTTGTTTCCTTAGAGGACCCTGATGGGCATGTTTTGTCACTGCATGAGCCAAGAAGGTAGAAGCTCAGAATGTAAGCTCGTTTGGGTATAACGATATTGGCAAGGAATCAAAGCCCTAGAGCACCTATCATCCCCTCAAGTGTTTTTGCTATAACGTCAGGTTTCATCCCAAGCTCATCGAGTTGTGTACCAGAGCGGTTTATCCAACACACTTTAAAACCAAAGGCCTTCGCTCCGACTACATCGAAAGAATTAGATGATACAAAGAAAATTTCTTCCTTAGGAATCCCCAGATACTTTGGAACAAGAGCATATACTTTGGGAGAGGGTTTATAGGTTCTGACTTCATCGGCACTAAGAATATGCCTAAAATAATGCTTTAGACCGTTGTTTTCAAGGAGAGTGTTTAACATCATAGGACTACCGTTTGAAAGCACTGCTAGCTCGTGGTTCTTTAAATGTTCTAGAGCATCTTCAACCTCTACGAAGGGTTTTAGATACAGGTAAGTTTCAATAAGCTTTTTTCGCTCAATTTGAGATGCATTAATACCAAAGCTGTTTATGGCGAAGATAAGGGCATCTTCTGTAACCTCCCAGAAGTCCTTATATTTTTCCATAAGACTTCGAAGAAAAGTATATTCAAGTTGTTTTGCCCTCCAGAGTTTTGAAAAGCCTTCTGGGTCTTGTGTAATATGCTTACAGGCTTCTACAACAGAGTTTATATCAAACAAGGTTCCATAGGCATCAAAAACAAACCCTTTCATTCAAACCAATCTTACCACATTGTTACTTCTTTGTAAGGAGTTATAAAGAAGTTATATAAGAGAAGATATCGGTATCCATACCTATAACTTCGTGCAACACTCTTACATCGAGTCCCCTTTTTTCCCTTAATGCGTTAATTGGCACAGCTATGAGTTCCAGTGGGTCTTTAACAAGACCTTCTATATAATAGGCAGTCCGCAAGAGCCATATGAGGCGTGAGGAGATTTCTCAAAAATCAAAGCTTCTATCTCGGGTCTTTTCCTTTTTACATAGCTTGCCGCACTTAGCCCCGCTGCATTTCCTCCCACTACTACTATCCTTTCGCTATGAACCATCTTTAATCTTCCAAATGTTAGGCTTCACAAGTCTTCATCATTTTCAAAAATTTTGAGTCGTTACACGAACTATGTTGCTTTATGATTCACGCCCTCTTGTTTAAACCCTTTCCAAGGCTTTCTCTATTCTTTTTCTAACTTCTTTTGCGATTTCTTCTACACTTGGGTTCCCAACAAGCTTTAAAGCAGCTTCTGGATCCATCGCTGTTACCACCACTTTTCCATCGTCTCTTTCATAAACTAGAACGTTACAAGGAAGAAGTGTTCCAAGTTCAGGTTCCATATCAATCGCCTTATGGGCAAAATGGGGATTACAAGCGCCAAGAATCTTATATGGTTTTCTATCCAGTCCGAGTTTCTCCTTAAGCACCTTCTTTGCGTCGATCTCTGTTAGAACACCAAAGCCTTGTTCCTTGAGGGTTTCAGTAACTTTTCTTACAGCTTCATCAAAATTAAGATTGGTTTCACCACCTAAGGAGTAATTACTTAGTTTTTTTACTTCCATTTTCATTAACCTCCTTTTATGTACGACATTCACTAATAAACGTTTTATTTTTTATTGGATTGAAATTTCAGGATCCATAAATTACTGAACTAACATCGGCTATCCAGACGTTGCGTCTCATCCTCGTTGGCATAGCCCTGGCATTAAAAGTCTAGACGTGTCCTCTCCACCGGCTTGCAAGAAAGAACTTTTCAAATGCCACCTTTGCCCAGTGTGCCTCAGGACCAGGGATAAGCCACTCATGCTTGCGTGGTGCAAGAATCCGATCAGACAACATAATGATTCCCGTACTACCTGCATCAAGTATGCACTTGGCATCGATGGCGGCAAAGGAAGTCATTTCTCAGAACCACCTCCAATAGCCGCAGCGATGATATCGTGGCGCCCATCAAGGCACTTGGCTAACTCCATAGCAGCAGTAAAGCCCGTAAAGTTTGATCCGACAATTACAATGCGTTTACGTGCCACTGTAAATATCCCCTCTTTTGTATAGAGCTGGCCAATTTAATTAAACGGGAAAGCTTTTCTCTTAATGTTTTTCACTTCCTTTTCCGAGGATTTCCAGAATTGGTCGTGGTGTGTTATCGGTATCAGGTGGCAGAATTGGGTACTCAATCTTAGGTTGCTCTCCGGTTAAGGTTCGGAGGAACGCGGTGATCTTATCAACCTCATCGTCAGTAACCGGGATTCCTAGCTGTACAGATGCCATTATGCGTACTGTCTCCTGTAGAGTCCAGACCTTACCCGAATGGAAATAGGGACGGGTAAGCTCGATGTTTCGTAATGTAGGAACCTTGAATACAAACTCGTCGCCTGCAGAATTCGTTACCTTGAAACGCCCCTTATCCTCCGGAGGTCGGATTGCAGGGTCAGGGCTTTTTACTAGGCCGAATTTCTGAAACATACCCCCACCTATATCAATACCATTGTGGCAGGTAGTACATCCCTTATCCATGAAGAGTTTTAGCCCCTCTTTTTCCTTAGCGTTAAGTGCACTGGTATTTCCCTTCAGGAATTGATCAAAGCGGGAGTTGGGGGTGAGTAGAGTGGCTTCAAATGCCTCGATTGCTTTAGTCGTATAATTAAAAGTGACAGGGTCTTTTTCATTTGAAAATGATTTCTTAAAAAGTTCTACGTATTGAGGCATGCTTTTTAAAACAGCAACAACCCGCTCAGGAGTGTTGTCCATCTCCACTGAGGCTTGCATCGGGCCGCCAGCCTGCTCAGCCAGGTCCTTCGCCCTTCCATCCCAAAATTGGGCGATGTTAAAAACAGAGTTTAGAACTGTAGGCGCATTCCTGGGGCCCTTTTGCCATCCATGACCAATAGAGGTTTCCTGCAGATCCACACCTCCAGTCGCCAAGTTGTGACAGGTATTACAGCTTATTAGATTAGAAGCTGAGAGTCGAGGGTCAAAGTAAAGCATCTTACCCAGTTTAATTTTTTCCGGAGTTAGGGGATTATCTTTAAGAGTAGGTAGAGTTTCGGGAATTGGTTTAAATAGGGTTTGTGCTTTATTAAGCAATTCATCCTGTGCCCACGCCGCTCCCATAATAATTACTAGGATTATTACTATAGAAAGAGAAAGTAAGATTTTTATCCGCATATAATTAACCTCCTTATATCAATCAACTTTTTCTCCAACCAGCCCAAACAGGCAAACCGTTTTCATCTCGAAGCTTGAGTACCTCATCCCCTTTCTTTACATTTGCCGCGATGATAGCCGGTTTTCCTTGATAGGTAATTCTTGAGCCCGCGACCTCAATCTTATCCTTTGGCTCAATCCTAATGTCTCGGTTTTCGATATACCACCAGGGCCCAAGATGGACTGATATTATTTCCTTGTCGGTTTTTAATGTCAAATGCACACCTTGAGACATTCCTTTCATCGGAGTAATCATGTCTACGCTGATCACCTCTCCGCTTATGGTCCCCACAGTTTTGGGATCGTACATTCTGTTGTATTGACTTCCCATTCCCCAGCCTCCGCTTCCTCTCCACTTCATTCCACGCTGAGCAAAGGAGTCAGAAACAATAAGACTTAAAATGCTCACTACAATCAAGATACCTAGTTTCTTCATAATTACCTTCTTTCTCTAATAATTCTGAAACTAATCCCCTAACTTGTTGAAGCTAATCCTCCTTTTCTTTATCAATCATTTGCGAAGGTAGATTTTGAGAATCTTTACCTGAGCGTATTTCCTCATGATGAATCTTCCCACCCAGGTTTGCAGTCCACCCAATTAGACCCCCACTTACTATGAGAACTAAAAGGGTTAATATAACCAGCCTCTGCCCTAACTTATCGGAATACCGACGGGCAATTAAGGTTATGAGAGCAAGACCACCAGCAACCTCAACAAGAATAAAAGCGATTTCTGCTTGCTCTTCATGCTCTTCTATTAACTCTTCAGAGATACCCGGCATATCTTCAACTACTTCTTCAGCTGGTTCTCCTGTTAAATAAACCGGAATAGTCGCTAATGATATTAGAATAATAAAAGCTAGAGCTACGGTTATAAGCCCTTTATTCTTTCGCACCATAGCCACGATAAAAAGCAAAATTAAAAGACCTATACCAATTACCGGTATATGGTTTATTATCAAATGAACATGAGCCCAATTCATGTATAGTTCCTCCTATTCATAATTCTGCCTATGCTATTATCAATCCTTGTGCCAGTAAAAAACAGCTTGTAACTATTGAGTATTAATACATAAGGAACTGTAAGGTGTCAGAGAATTGGACAGAAACCTGACAAAATCAAAATATGAGAAAATACAATGGAATGCAAAAGCCTAAGTAGTTAGGAATACTTTTATTGACATGGTTTGAATCTTTCCTAGATAATTAAACAGTGGGAATACTTATAAATGAAATAACTTTTATAATAGGCACGGGGTTTGCTTATTAGAAATAACAATGGGAGATAATATTCTTGCCATCAACTGCGGAAGCTCGACACTGAAATTCCAGCTTATAGAGACGAATGGAGAAATTACAACCCTCGGTCAAGAACGAAGACTGGCTAGCGGTATTGTAGACAAAATATGTGGCGCTGCAATCATTAAATTTACCTCTGAAAATGGCGAACGTCTCACTGAGAACGCAGAAGTGGATGACCATGGAGAGGCAACCCATCGAATGCTGGACTGGCTGAATTCCCTTAGCTCCTTAAAAACCGCTGGGCTTAGGGCGGTCGGACATCGCGTAGTCCATGGCGGAAACCTATTTACTGAGCCAACCCTCATCAACGATGAGGTAATAGAGGCTATCGAGGCGCTAAGCTACCTGGCACCGTTGCATAACAGACCGTCATTAATGGCGATCCGCGCTGCTAGGGAGTCACTGGTGCCTGCTGTACCTATGGTTGCAATCTTTGATACTTCTTTTCATAATACCTTGCCAGAGCAGGCCTACCAATACGCCATCCCCAAGGAATTGGCTTTAAAGCATCGCATCCGGCGCTATGGCTTCCATGGGTTAGCGCATCAGTACATGACTGAACGGTACACCGCTATTACATCAAAACCCATAGATCAAACGAAACTCGTCACCCTCCAACTTGGCAACGGCTGCTCGGTTACTGCAGTTAATGGCGGGCGTTCTGTAGACACCTCAATGGGATTTACCCCATTGGAGGGACTGGTTATGGGAACGCGCTCCGGCGATATTGATCCATCTCTCCCGGGCTTTCTTGCACGCTCCGAAAACGTAGACATCGAAGAGGTAGAAAGTTGGCTTAATACAAGGTCAGGGCTCCTAGGGATATCCGGACGTTCTCGAGATATGCGTGAACTCCTTGAGGCAGAGCGCCAGGGAGACAGTAGCGCAGCGCTAGCGGTGGAAATGTTCTGCTACCGTGTACGTAAGTACATTGGAGGGTACTTAGCGGCCCTCGGTGGTGCGGATGCCATAGTGCTCGGGGGTGGTATAGGGGAAAATTCTCCTGAAGTACGAGCACGTATCTGCGATGGAATGGAATGGTTTGGACTGACACTTGATCAAGAACGAAACGCTGCAACTATTGGATCTGAAGAACGGATCAGCGTAAACAATTCGAGAGTACATGTTTACGTAATCCCAGTAGATGAGGAATCAATTATTGCTCGTGACACTGTTCGCTGTTTGTACAAACACCTGCAGAAATAAAAAACCCCTTTCTAAACCATGTGGGGAAATAACACCGTTTCTAGCTTAGATTTTATCCTTCTACAGATAAATAAACAGAACATCAAAAATTTGGTAGGAGCAGCCTCTAGCCGTGACTTTATCACGCCAAGCCTGTCCTGAGCACACCAAGAGCATCCTTCGACAAGCTCAGGATGAACGGGTGACGTGTTTAAAAGTCTGTTTTGAGTGTGCCGAAGGGATGGCGCTCCTACCTCTGCGGGGTGCACATTTGAATAGAGACGCAAAATTTTGCGTCTCTACAGGACATAAGGAAAATTTTAAAATGGAAACGGTATAATACAGACCAGGGAGGACAAAATGACTGATGAGAAAACTAAGTCCATCCTTATGGAAGAATGGGTGGAACTATACAAGAGCAAAAACCCAGCGGCAGATCGCTGGGCAGCCGGTTACGGTGCGATTGACCACTCAATAGAAACCCAAGCTCGCGTCTTTGCTATGGCTGATCTTCTAGCAGCGAGTGGGCTGGTTGGGGATGGTGTACCTCTTTTCGATCTGCTAAGCGCGGCCGATAGAATAGCCAGCGCTGCTATGTGGCTTGTGGTCCACGAGACATACGCTCAAAACGTTTATCTAGACGGTATGGATCTGACCTTAGAAGACTTCAAGCCTCATCCAGAAGGACACACAGGCGGGTCTTTAAACATGGTGCCCGCCTATGTTGGCTACATGGCTATAAACGCCATAACCGGCTTCACGCGTTCTTGGATTATGGGTCAGGGACACTGTGTATCGGCTATTGATTCCGTAAACCTTCTGGTTAATAACATGACTATTGCACACGCTGAGCGGTACTCACTTAGTGATGAAGGACTCACCCGATACGTGAGAGATTTTTATTCATATCGGTTAAAGGAGAACGGAACACAGGACTCACCTCTCGGAAGCCACGTTAATGCTCATACTGCCGGTGGACTAGCCGAAGGTGGATACCTTGGCTTCGTAGAGCTTCAATATGTTCACATGCCTCTATCTGGAGAGCGGCTTGTAGTTTTCCTCAGTGATGGCGCCTTCGAGGAGCAGAGAGGGAGTGATTGGGCGCCACGCTGGTGGCGAGCTGATGACTGCGGCCTTGTAACTCCTATAATGATAGCCAATGGTCGCCGAATAGACCAAAGAACTACAATGTCTCAGCAGGGTGGAATTGACTGGTTCATCGATCATCTGAAGCTTAACAGCTTTGATCCAATCGTATTTGATGGCAGAGACCCAGCAGCGTTTGCCTGGGCCATCTTCGAAATGGAGAACAGGCTTGAGGCAGCCGCCAAAGCCATACAGTTGGAAGGAAACCGCTATCCGGTGCAACTACCATATGGTATAGCAGTGGCTCCAAAGGGCGCGGGTTTCTACGGCGAGGGAACAAACCTTGCCCACAACCTTCCATTGATGTCTAATCCTCACATTGACACTCAAGCAGCTAGCAATTTTAACAAAAGTGCAAGGCGGCTGTGGGTGCCTGTAATGGAGCTCAAAGCAGCCATAGATAAGTTCCAACAACACGAGAATTCTAGTCGTCCGCGCGAACGCGACAATGCTCTGGTGCACCGTGAGGTTCGACTGCGTGAGGTACCGCCTATAGCGTCGCATCCGATTCCGGATTACCGCATGGACTTCACTCAGTGGAAAAGGACATCTCCTATGCACGCAGTTGACAGCATGTTCTTATCGATTGTTCAAGCTAATCCCCATTTGAGACCTAGGGTAGGCAACCCGGACGAGATGCGGTCTAATCGAATGCAACGCACGCTTGATGTATTGAATTTTCGAGTCACAGACCCAGAAGCAGGTTTACCCGAGGATATTCACGGTGCTGTCATAACAGCGCTTAATGAAGAGGCAGTGGCCTCAGCGGCTCTTGCAAACAAAGGCGGCATCAACATCATAGCCACATACGAGGCGTTCGGCGCTAAGATGCATGGTGCCATGCGCCAAGAAATAATATTCGCCAACCACTGCGCTGAAGTTGGAAGGAAGCAAGGTTGGCTATCTATACCACTTGTTCTTACATCTCACACCTGGGAGAACTCTAAGAACGAGCAGTCTCATCAGGATCCTGCGATGGCAGAGGCTATGCTAGGCGAACCTTCAAATGTATCACGTGTTGTGTTCGTTGCTGATTACAACACCGCTTCCGTAGTCGTGCAGGGTGTTTGCCAAACACAAGGCCAGATCTGGACTCTGGTAGTACCGAAGTCAGACAGTGTGCCAGACCTTTTCACTTTAGAAGAAGCCAAACAACTTCTGAATAACGGTGCACTAAGATTGGGCTGGGCAGGCCACGATGTAACAAATCAGCAGTTGGCTCTGACAGCAATTGGTGCATTTCAGTTGGAAGAGGTGCTTAAGGCTTCAGCCCGCTTGAAAGAGCGCAGTATCACTCACTCTGTTGTCTACATGCTTGAGCCCGGAAGGTTCCGTGTCCCCCGCAGTAATGGTGAACGCATCCACACCGTGTCAGACGATATTAGATGGGAACTCTATCCAGATTCTGCATCGGCACGCATATTTGTTACTCACACTCGACCAGAACCAATCCTTGGGATACTACAAACACTTCATACAGGAAGAAGAAAGACTGCTGGGTTGGGTTTCATAGGTCAAGGTGGCACACTAACACTCGGCGGGATGCTATTTGTCAATCGTTCCACCTGGGGTCATATTTTGTTAGAGGTAGCACGAGTTCTCGAACTACGGCGAGAAGAGCTTCTGAATTCCGAAGAGTTAGCCACCCTCGATGGTAAGGCGCCTCCTGAGGGGGTAATTATTTAGATGAGTATTAGTTATATTAGGAGCGTGGCGATATTGTCATTATTGATTTTTGACAACCTAATTCTGTAATGAACACCGGGTAGTTTCACTATGTCCACCAGTCCCCTCGACTTTACTCGGGACAGGCTTGCTGGTGGTATAGGATAGAGCAACGAGCAAGCCTGTTCTCACCTCAGGCCAGTGTTTAGAATGACGATAAAAAGAATGATTTCTCATGGAACCTGTGCTGAGTCTAAACGAAGTATTCGAAATGACACTGGAGTGGATTCCCGATTACGCTTGTCCCTGTGTGTCTTTAGTGGGGAACATTCGGGAATGACGTGGGGTGGTGGATTCACGATAGAGGGGTTCAATAAAAAGGGGTGCGATGTCCCCCTTTTTTTAAGTATTTATTTATATTATCAGCCAGTTGTCCTGCCTCTTTTTTAAACTCAGTAAAATCCTCCTTTGTAAATGTATATGTGGGATTATAATCGGCTTCTTCCCTATACTTCATAAGTTTTGAAAATATATGTGAATCACTAGGACTAAAGATGCCTTTTTTTACGAAATGTAGACCAAAAAGCCTAAGTGCTCCTTCGTGGCTTTTCGGCTCAAGACCTTTTGTAAGAAGCAGTGCCCTAACATTATACAGTAGGAAGTAATACAATTTTGAGACGGCGTCATTAAAAAAACCATTATCAAAAAGAAGATTAGCGGCACGCATCGCTTCTTTTGCCCTTTTAATCTCTTCTCTAATGTTCTCTTTTTTGTTCTCCTCTATCATATAGGATGACCTTCTCTTTCAATATCAAGAGCTATCCTTCTTTCCAGCCTCTTCAGATTTTCAAATTCATCTTCTGAGAGTACGAGAGTAGAGATTGGAACAAGATGTTTAAATTCTATCTCGGCAATCTTTTCAAGTATCTGATTTTTAAGATTTCTTGTCAGACTTCTAACAATGATTGCTACATCTATATCGGATTTGTTATCATAATCCCCCCTTGCCCTTGAACCAAAGAGAACAAATCTTAAAAGGCGCTCACCCAAAAAACCATTTAGGCTTTTTTTTAGTTCCTTTAATACTGCATTCTGTTTAGATAAAGAGATGTTTTTCCCCATAAGCTGTTAATTGTTTTGAAGATTTGTCTTTAGAATCATCATTATACCTTACAATAATTCCTTTTCTTTAAAATAGATAAAAAAGAGTAGTTAAATCTAATCGAACAGATTCTCAGATAGTATTGGCTTAATCACATAATTTATCAACAAAAGATTTGCCCCCTTGATTTTGCCCTGTCATTCCCAAACGTCTTTATTGGGAATCCAAAAAATATGGATACCCGATAAAGCTTGTTCCCGCACGTCTCTAGCGGGAAGCATTCGGGTATGACATGTTGGGAGCCTCCTTGGGTAGGAGCGGCATGCTCTTTGTCAATCACTGTACATGGGGTCATATTCTGTCAGAGTCAGCTCGAGTTCTCGAACTACGCCGAGAAGAGCTTCTGAATTCCGAAGAGTTATCCGCCCTCGACGGTAAGGGTTATCCTGAGGGGGTGATTATTTAGTATAATATGCGCTGGATTGGAAGTGGGCGATGCTAATGTAACTTAAGTTCGATATAATTTTTTTAGAATGAAAATGAATCTAGCGAATGTCTTTAGACTCCCCCATCCTAACCTCCGTTCGGCTGAGCTCACGACGAAGTACTTGTAGGGGCAACCCTCGCGGTTGCCCGTATTGGGCGAACGCAAGGTTCGCTCCTACAAATAATGATCTAAAATTTATGCTACATTTTTATATGCAAATAGTATGGTGTATTTCAAGATGAGCTTTTTATTCAACACGAAAAAATAGTTTGGGGCACACCTGATGGCGTCCATGCCCAGATCACCAGCATCTCAAACCACTAAAGTTGCCTATTTCTCCATGGAGATTGGTCTTCACCCAGCAATGCCCACTTACAGTGGCGGTCTAGGTATTTTAGCAGGAGATATAATTCGTTCAGCAGCCGATCTAAGTATTCCCATGGTTGCCGTCACCCTCATTCATCGTAAGGGATATTTTTACCAGAGGCTCGATGCCAGCGGATGGCAGAGAGAGGAACCAATGGAATGGGCAGTCGATGACTTTTTAGAAGAGATGCCAGAGAGAACTTCAGTCACAATTGAAGGACGAAGTATTCAGATCCGCGCTTGGAAATACGAAGCTACCGGCGTTGATGGTTATAAGGTGCCAGTATATTTTTTGGATACCGATCTTCCGGAAAATTCTGAATGGGATAGAACACTAACCCATTTTCTTTACGGAGGGGATCAGCGCTACAGACTTTGTCAGGAAGCGATCCTCGGCATTGGTGGAGTAAGGATGCTCCGTGCCATTGATAATCAAAGTATAGAACGCTTTCATATGAACGAGGGGCATGCAAGCCTTCTCACGTTGGAGCTATTAGATGAAGAGGTAAGGAAAGCCGGTAGGAAATCAATCTCTCATGAAGATATTGAAGCAGTTAGAAAGAAATGTATATTCACCACGCATACCCCTGTTCCTGCCGGCCACGATCAGTTCCCACTTGATTTAGTAAGTAGGGTTCTTGGCCGCCGCGAGGTTTATGAAATGAAGGATGTTTTCTGTTGCGAAGGCCTTCTCAACATGACCTACCTGGCGCTCAACTTGAGTCACTATATAAATGGAGTGGCAAAAAAACATGGAGAGATCACAAGACTTATGTTTGCCGGTTATGTCATTGATGCTATCACTAATGGAGTTCATGCGGCTACCTGGGTAGCAACACCATTCCAGGAACTTTATGATCGCTATATCCCTGGCTGGAGACAGGACAATTTCAGTCTCCGGTCAGCGCTCAACATTACCAAGCAAGAGGTGTGGAAGGCTCATACCGAATCGAAGAAACGTTTGATTCAATATGTGAATCGTCAAACAAATGTTGGGATGGATATGGATTTTTTGACCGTAGGCTTTGCCAGGCGCGCTACAGCATATAAGAGAGGAGACCTGCTTTTCAGAGATATCGAACGGCTGAAAAGTATCTCGTTGAAAGCCGGTAACCTTCAGTTGATTTACGCCGGTAAGGCTCATCCCCACGATCAGGGTGGTAAGGAACTTATTCGGCGGATTTTTCAAGCCAAGGAGTCACTTAAAAAAGAGATTAAGATTGCATATCTTGAAAATTATGATATAGAACTTGGAAAGATGATGACTTCAGGTGTTGACCTGTGGCTTAATACTCCCCAGCCGCCCCTTGAGGCTTCGGGAACAAGTGGAATGAAAGCAGCGCTTAACGGCGTTCCCAGCTTGAGCATCCTGGATGGATGGTGGATTGAAGGACACATTGAAGGAGTTACAGGATGGTCTATCGAAGAGAACGGTAGAGGAACAGGGCAAGGTCACGATTTGCAAAAAGATGCCATCTCTCTTTACAACAAACTAGAGCAGGTTATCATTCCTCTTTACTACAATGACCGCGATCGTTTTATTGACGTGATGCGCCATTCAATTGCCCTCAACGGCTCCTTTTTTAATACACAAAGAATGCTTCAGCAGTATGTGCTTAAAGCTTATTTCCTTTAAACCGGTTTAAGCGATAGTTACGAATATGCACTTAGTAAACACCGCCTGTTTTCTTGATTTTGATCATACGCTCTTCAATACAGATGAGCTTTTCCATGTTGATCTAAGAAATTCCTTCTTGGGGTTTGGAATTGATATAGACCTTTGGGAGCGAAGTTACAACGCCGTATGGAAAACGGGTTATACTCTTGAGAAACACGTAGAAGAAATCTTTCGCCAATCTGGTAGCCAATTACCACGGCAGGATATGCAACAAATACTTCACGACTCTTTTTCGGATTTGAGGCGATATATTTTTCCGGATGTTATCCCATTCCTTGAGGATGCAAAGAAAAGGAGCATTCGTTTATATCTTCTTTCTTTCGGAAATCCAGAATGGCAATCCTACAAAGTTCTAGGCTCCCGCTTAGATGCTTATTTTGACGAAATATACTTCATTCCAAAAGAGGGTGGAAAAGCGGGGTTGATTCAAGGCCACACACACGGGATTGAGCAAATAGTGCTGATTGACAACGATCCCGCCGAACTCGATTTACTTAAAGATGCAATCCCAGAGGCTCAAACCTATTGCATCAATCGGGTTCCAGATGAGATGTTGGTTCCAAATGACAAGCCATCACGATTAAAGTTTCTAGAAGCTCGCAGGTACGTGGACAGGTCATGGCGCCATCAACACATTGCCTGTAGAACCTTGAATGGTATATTGAGCTTATGAGAATTGTAAGATCAGAAGCGCCGACACGGATTGACCTTGCGGGTGGGACATTAGATATTCCGCCTCTTTACTTATTTCATTGTCCAGCAATCACGGTAAATATGGCAATTGAAATAAAAGCGCGGGCTGTAATTTCACCATCTAACCAAACTAAGGTTATTTCTCACGATCAGAATATAACCGCGATATGGGAGAATCCCAAGCATATTTCATGGTTAGAATACCCACGCCTAGAGCTTATATTGCGTCTAATAAAATCGTTTAATCCGACTAAAAACATTCAAGTGGAGATTGATTCGGACGCTCCGGCAGGTTCTGGGTTGGGCGGCTCATCAGTAATTGCAATAGCTCTTACAGCAGCTTTGGCCAAATGGTTTAATCATGAATTGTCGAAAGATGAACTTGTTGAGTATGCAAAATCAATCGAGACGCAAACCATCAAGGTTCCAACTGGATATCAAGATTACTGTGGTGCAGTGTATGGAAAAGTTCATGCGTATGAAATGGGATTAAATGGTAAATTAAAGTTAACGCCGCTCGGTTCTCAAGCTTTTCATCGAGAACTAGAACGCCATCTGCTCCTTGTGTATGTAGGCAGACCACATTTTTCTGGTACAAACAATTGGGAACTCTTCAAAAGACACATCGATGGAGATAAGAAGATAGTAGATTTTTTCGACAAACTCAGGGAGAACGCCGTGCTTATGAAAGAGGCGTTAGAGAGTGAGCAAATAAATAGAGTGGCTGAAATTTTAAAAAAAGACTGGGAAACAAGGAAAGCGATGTTGCCAACCATGACTACGCCGGAAATCGAACACCTGTTATCAGAAACGTTCAAAAAAGGCGCCTTTGCAGCCCGAGTGTGTGGCGCCGGGGGCGGAGGATGCGTAGCACTATTGATTAATCCAGATGAGCGAAGCGAATTAGTTCGCTTGATTAAAGAAATGAATATGCTTGCAATTCCAACAAAAATTTCTGAAAAGGGGGTGGTTGTGGAAGGGGAATGAAATTATAGTTCAGATCTACCGGTTCAACTCGTACCTTTTCGCATAATAAAACTTACTTCACTATTTGTTTTGACCCTTTCTTGACTTAATAACCCCTCCTATCAAACACGGTATGCTGCTCATCACAAGTACCAGTATCCATCCTTCTTTGCCAGGTTCAACAACACGGAGTACTCGGGCAAAGGCTGGAATATAGACAGCAGCCAGGAGTAAAACGATGCACAACCCCAATGCTCCCCATATGAAGGGATTTCGTGTAATATCGTTTCGAATAAAGCCAGATCCCATGTCACGCATATTGAAAACATGCCATAATTGAACGAATGCCAGAGTAAGAAATGAAACGCTAACGGCTTGCTCCTCCTCCATACCAACCCAGATTAATGCAATCATAAGAGCTCCGATGACAGAGAGAGTCATCATTACACCATACCCGCCTATTGCTAACCAGTTTTGCGAGGTGAGGATAGGCTCTTTGGGATCACGAGGTGGTTTCTTCATTGTTTGGGTGTCTCCCTCACCTACACCTAGAGCAAGCGCAGGAAAAACATCGGTAACAAGGTTTAGAAACAGAATCTGAAGAGGAAGAATAGGCAATGGAAGAGCAGCGAGTGATGCAATAGAGACAACCATAATTTCGCTAACATTGCATGAAATAAGATAAAGGACGAATTTACGGATATTGCCAAAAATGATACGACCTTGTTCAATTGCAAGAACAATAGTGGAAAAAGC
>Ga0209001_1000020_pt1 | contig 32517 bp, 25 predicted proteins | sample Rifsed13ft2_FD_184006 | JGI IMG/M metagenome (GOLD analysis project Ga0209001, IMG submission 184006) | Soil microbial communities from Rifle, Colorado, USA - sediment 13ft 2 (SPAdes) (version 2) | ecosystem: Environmental > Terrestrial > Deep subsurface > Rock core/Sediment | place: Rifle...
CAAAATTCCCGTTTTATCTGTTCTAGAAGCGAGGTATTCTTTTGCAATTAGGTTCATGCCGTCCCTTAATGGCGTAATTAAAGCAACATCGCTAACGGTGTATAAAGCAACCAATGGCTCAAAAGATAAAAACCTGTATTGGTAAAATATCGGTGCCCATCCGCCGCTACTAAATCGCCCATTAATTCTTCCAACAAGCTCGTCTATTTTATTTTTCATCTCCGCATAACGTTCTACACCGATACGAGAAGGAACAACTACTAGAAAGAGCGTTACTTTTTTATGCCACTCTGGATTTCTCTCAAGGAATAACTCAAAACTTAGTAAGCGGTTAGCGATACCCTTTGCATAGTCGAGTCGATCTATCGAGAGTATGATTTTACGATCTTTCAAAGTTTTCTTAAGCTTGCCTCTTTCCTTTTGTATCCTTGGGCTACTCGAAGCGTTGTAAAATCTCTCAAAATCTATGCCCATTGGAAAGGTGTCAACCTTCACAATACGATTTTGTACAATAATCTTTCCCAAGTCATGCTCATAACCTATGATACGAAGCACACACCTTAAGAAATATTGTGAGTAATCGTGGGTGTGAAAACCAATTAAATCAGCTCCTAAAAGCCCATTCAAAATATCTGTACGCCATTTGCCAGGAAGAAGACGAAATATTTCGGAGGATGGGAAAGGAATATGGAGAAAAAAGCCTATTGCGACATCAGGAATCCTCTCTCTTAGAAGTTTAGGAAGAAGCATAAGATGGTAGTCATGTATCCAAACTATATCCTCCGGTTTTATAACCTCCATGATCGCATCCGAGAAGGTTTCATTTACGTCTTTATAGTTAATCCAATAATCCTCATTATAGACAACGTAAGAGGGAAAATAGTGAAATAGAGGCCAAATGGTTTTATTACAAAATCCATAGTAAAACTTTTCCATAACCCTCTCAGAGAGGAAAACAGGATAGGCTTGATATTCGGAGGACACCCTTTCTTTAAGCTCTAGCTTCATTTTATCGCTAACCGTAATGCCTGGCCATCCAACCCAAACATATTCGGAGCTACTAAAAGAGGTACCCTTAGACGATTCTAAATATGAACTTAAACCAGTTACTAGACCCCCTACACTTTGTTGAAACCTCAACTTGCCTTCCTTCTCCACAACAGTTACGGGAAGTCTATTTGAAACTATTAATAATCTCTGGCTCATGTCACACAACCTTTATTTCAAACTCTACCAAATAGTATTGCCCTTAATCTTTTGTATTCAACCCCATGGTTTATCTTTAGTTAGCTCTGTTACAAATTTATTTGAGTATAATCCCTAAAGCTTACTCCTTCTAAGCCATTCAAACCGTCACTCAAATCTAAGATGGTTATATTATCTCCTTTTTCGATAGGCATGTTACTTCTAGATAGGGTTGGAGTTCGAGATTTTCCACGAATTATAAGAACTGAAATCACGCCGTTAGGAAGAGATAGCTCCTCGATTTTCTTGCCGGCAACTGCGTTTTGTGCCACGATACCTGCAGCAATTGCAATGACAGTCATGCACAGTATGGATTCGTTTCCACTCAAATTAGAATACTCCTCTCTTTATTTTCTCAGATAATTCAGATCAAACAGGGATTGTCAAATATCTTTATGCTTTTAAGCCTTAGATGAATATTACCTTAACATTATTAAATTAGGATTATAATTTTTAGGAATTATTAGTTTTCTGAAGAGAACAAAAAGGTACTCATTTTGTTAATTCTCTTTTGACAAAAGGTATAGCAGGACAGCCGACGAGGCGTAGGCTGTCCTGCCAAAGGGAGGTACTGAGAGACGATGGGGCTTTAATAATTCTATAAAGTGAAATAATAGAGAAGCTCTAAGGCAACTGTGTCCTGAGTCTTCTTAAAATTCCCATCGTTATCTTCAAATACACCTTCGTCAGACTGATCATGACGGTACTCTAGACGTAGAAGTAAATTATCGAATGGAGAATACTTAGCAAAAGGCCTTAATTGAAGAGTCGGTGTTAACTCCCAGAGCTGCTGCGCTGTTCCAGTTCTGAACCCATCTTGGTCATCGAAGTATTCACCCCTTAATACTAATCTAACTATTTCATTAAGGTCATAGACGATGTAGCCTGCAACTCCCCACCAAAATACATTCTCCTCTACATCAGTTATTCCGTCTCCGTCAAGATCAAAATTTGCATCCTGCTGCCAACCAAAGTCAAGGTTTGCAATAAGAGCCAGGTTCTCTATTGGAGCAAATGTAGCAACAATGTCAATAAGTTCACGCCATTCCCCGTCTACATTTTGTTCTTCTGGTCCAAAGTATCCCACAACGCCTATAGAAAACTTCTCAAAGTTTAGTCCCACTCTCGATTCGATCGTCTTACCATCGTTAACATCATCAACTGTGTCCCATCCATTGTTTAGTCCAATGATGAAATCAAAAGGAGCAACTGGATAATGAATCCTTATCCCTGTATGTGTAAAGGGTATAGCAAACCCAAATAGAAACGAGCGTGAATAGTTATAGTCATCCTTACTCTCTATGACCTCAGCGCCTGCAAGGGTTACAAACTTTCCCCCATAGATATCTATGCCATTTCCAAAGGGGGCAAGGATGTGTATATATGCTTCTTGAAGGTCAAATTCATCGTCTGGGTCTCCAAGACCGCTTGCTGCAATAACGTCTGCATCCTCACCAAAATCAAGTTTAGCTCCAAACCCTACTAGGTTTACAAGACCTCCTTCAGTTGTTGGAAACCTCCTAAAAGAAAGCTGGAAAAGATGAAGGTTGAACTCATTATCTTCAACATCAAATACCCTAAGTTGATTTAACCCATCCTGGGGTCTATTGAAGTTATATTCGTAAGCGAAATCAATATAAAAACCCGGATGTATGCTCTTTATAAAATTAACTAAATCGCTAACTGCACCCTTTTCTTCACTACTAACTTCCTTCGCCTTTTCTTCGCCACTAAATTCCTCCACCTTTTCTTCACCCTGCTTTTCTTCCTGAGCATAAGCAACCTCCCATGAGAATAAAAGAGCCAAAGCAGTAATGGCAATTAGGTTTATGGCAGTCTTTCTTTTCATCTCGCTCCTCCTTCTAATATTTTTATTGTCAGCCACTATTATCACAGTTTTAGTTAACTGCGAATTATAATCGTTTGTCACCTATTTTTTTTCTTCTGTCTGATCTAAAATAGCCTTTCCCAGTGCCTCTGCTCTTTTCTCAGTCATAGGAATCATTGGATACCCCGCAGTTGAAAACATACTGGAAGTTAACTGAAAGCCTGAATAAGCAACCTCCCCATGCTCACGTATATCTAAGCCTTCGATTTCCTCCTCTTTCGATACCCTTAGCCCCATGATAACCTTGAGAATAGAAAGGAGTATAAACGTACCAATAAAAGCAAAGGCCCAGGTCGCAGCCACTGCAATAAACTGCACCCAGAGTTGCTTGGGATTGCCAAAGAAAAGACCGTTGTTCCCGGCTGAGTTAATCGCTGTTGAGGCAAAGAGACCTGTTGCAAGTGCACCCCAGGTTCCACCAATACCATGCACCCCCACAACATCGAGTGAATCATCGTAACCTAACCTCGTCTTCACATTACAGGCTGTGGAGCAGAATACGCCTGCACCAATTCCAATGATTATGGAGGATATAGGCCCAACAAATCCCGACGCAGGGGTGATTGCTACTAGTCCAGCCACAGCTCCACTGGCAGCCCCCAGAACCGTAGGCTTACCTCGAAATATCCAATCCATGAGCATCCATGAAAGTGCTCCTGCTGCTGTTGCTGTATGGGTTACAACAAAGGCACTGGTAGCTAGTCCACCTGCTGCAAGTGCACTCCCTGCATTAAATCCAAACCACCCTACCCATAGGAGTGAAGCACCAATAATGCTAAAAGGAAGGTTATGAGGGGGCATAGCTTCACGTCCGTACCCAATCCTCTTGCCAAATATAATGGCAGCTGCGAGTGCAGATACTCCAGAACTTATATGCACTACTGTGCCACCAGCAAAATCCAAGGCACCTAGCTTTCTAAGCCATCCACCTACTCCCCATACCCAGTGAGCCAATGGATCATAAATGAATGTTGCCCAGAGTAGTATGAAAATAATAAACGTGCTGAATTTAGCACGCTCTGCAAACGCACCAGTGATTAGTGCGGGAGTTATAATTGCAAACATCATTTGGTAGACCATAAAGGCCTGGTGTGGGATAGTAGCGGCATATTCGGGGTTAGGATCGAGTCCAACACCTTTTAATCCGAACCAAGCAAGACTCCCTATGATTCCCCCCTTGTCTGGGCCAAATGCAAGGCTATAGCCCCAGAGCACCCACTGAATACTAATCAGACCAACGATGATAAAACTTTGCATAACGGTGCCAAGGGTGTTTTTTGCTCTGACCAGGCCACCGTAGAATAGGAAGAGACCCGGGATGGTCATCATCAATACCAAAGCAGAGGATGTAAGCATCCAAGCGGTGTCACCCGTGTCGACCGTGGGCGGGGCGGCCTCTTGAGCGAAAGATAAACTTGTAAGTAAGACGAGCGTTAGGAGCGTAATAACCGGAGTTAGACCCAAAACTGTAATGTCTGTAGACTTTTTTAACTTCACCATCTGTAAACCTCCCTTAGACCAGAAGTACGGGAAAAGTTATGCTAGTAATATACAAAAAGTGTGCCAGTTATTTTATTAGGAAAAGTTAGTAAATTTTAACTTTTATGCCCATAAATTGGGCATACCGTGCTTAAGATTTAATCAAACATAAAAACTCTTTTACCTTTCTAGATAATTGGACAGAATTAATCGGATCTTAAAACAAAGTGTAATTATGAGAGGATAGTGATACTCTCAATTACTAAAGAAGGAAACACGAAAAGGATTGTTTACTCTTCCTCTACTTCAATCCCGAATTTAGGATTAAATCTTCTAAGAACGATCTGTAGCTTTCTTCTTATCTCATCAGGGTCTCCTTTACGGAAGAGGAAGGAGCCATCGTGAAATTTCTTTAACTGCTTAAAAATATCATTAAACTCATTTGGTCTATCGCTCACCCTTTCGTAACACATATCTTCCCACCATTTTCTGAGTTCTTCTCTATTTACATTTTCTACAACAATTCTGAATGGGGAATTAGCCCTATAATCAGCTTCCTCTTCCACAACCTCGCTTTTCTCTCTCTGTTTAGGAGGTGGAGAGGACTCGTGATAAATCCTTCTTCCAATTCCTGTTGGACTCATTCTTGTAAGAATTCTTTCCTTACGTTTTTCGAGTTCTTCTATCTCTTCTTCTAATGCCTTCATCTCAGAGCTTCCAAGACTGGAGATCATTTGAAAACCTGAATAAGCCACTTCACCGTGTTGACTTATGTTTATACCTTCTAGTTCTTTTTTTCCTGATACCCTAAGACCCATGATAACCTTGAGGATAGAAAGAATAATCAGGGTGCCAAAGAAGGCAAAGACCCAGGTCGCTAAGACAGCTAAGGCCTGCACCTTGAGTTGACCAGGATTTCCAAAAAAGAGCCCGTCGGCTCCTGCTGGGTTGATAAGTTTTGAGGTGAAGAGCCCCGTTGCAAGAGTCCCCTGCGTTCCACCAATCCCATGCACTCCAACCACATCAAGAGAGTCGTCATACCTCAATTTTGCCCTTAGGTTACAAGCGGCATAACAGAAAATTCCCGCGCCAATGCCAATAATTATTGATGACATGGGTCCAACAAAGCCTGTGGCAGGTGTGATTGCCACAAGCCCGGCTACGGCACCAATTGCAGCACCTAGAACCGTGGGCTTACGTCTAGTCACCCACTCGGCAAATACCCAGACGAGGACCGCAGCAGCAGTTGCCGTATTGGTTGCCACAAAGGCACTGCCAGCTAATCCTCCAGCCGCCAGCGCTATTTTGCCACTTGTTAATGAGGCAATGAAGTTTTCAAAAATAGATGGAGACGAGCTTGTCAACAAGGTAATTGAAAAGGTTCCTGCACTAAAGGAGATAATAAGGCTAAGGAACAAAGAGGAAACGAATCCGTAAATTGATTTCGGATTGCTGATTGTAGATTGCAGAATTCGGTATGCGGAGCTCGTAAATCGTGGTTAGTGGTTCGATAAAGATTCACGAGACTCGAGTCACGAACCACGAGACCCGAAATCGTGTTGCTACCCTTTTCTTATTGGGTAATATTTAGAAATCCCATAAATCCAATTAACGAAATTTAAACTAGGAGGAAATTCCGTTGCTGAGGCCAAATCTCATTTCTTCAAGATATGTCGGTGATTTTCATGAAGGTGAAATTTATCATCACGGCGCGATTCAAATCACCCCGATGAGAAATAGAGAATATATAAACAAATATAGAGACGGTTTGATCCTTGGTGCAAATCCTGGGCTGAGCTTACAACTAGGCTACGAAGATCCTGATTACAAATTGAAAAAAGAAAAATATGGAATAGAAAAGTCGGTTCTTGTGAGTCAGGGTTTTATTTTTAACGCAGGATTCGGTCTTAGTGTCCATGATATTTCATTTAATGCTATTGCTAATCTGTCTTATAGTGATTTAAGATTCGGCGTTCCTGTATTTGAAGGTGATGTAATATACGGAAAATCTGAGGTTCTGGGAAAGGTGTTCAGAAAAGATGGAGCAACAAACGGCTCGGTACAGGTAAGGACTACGATTTATAACCAGAGAGGAGAATCCGTACTCGAATACGTGAGGCAGGTGCTCGTAAGAGCAGAAAGTGGGAAAAGCTACCCCAAAGCAAGCACTATAATATCGCAGCCGAGTAAGATTGATATTAAAAAAACAGTTTTGCCTAAAGTTTATCATGATTTATCAAAAGACTTCCTTGGAAAAAATGGAAAAACATTTGAGGGTTTTAAGGTGGGGGATGTTTATCATGGCTTATTTGAAGATGCAATTGACCTTGTAACATTTAGCTGGCTTCAGATTGCGACGCTTAATGATGCCGCTGTGCATCATAATCCATCATCAAATTTCATAGGCTACGGTGGTGGAGTGAAAGGAAGGGCGGAAGGGGAGGTTAGTGGACATTTGCCGCTAGCTTATCATCTTGGAATGAATAGCGGCTCGCACGATGCTCCGACTTATCCAGGAGATATTGTTCAGTTGCTGTTTGCAAGTGGAAAAGAAGGTCCACATGAGAAGATAAGGGCAAGAATCGAGGTATTGGATACCAATAAGATTGATGGAAGAGACGACATCGGTATTATAACGATAAAGCTTACAGGAGAGAAATACGTAACTGATGGCGGGATGAAGGCGCTAGAAGCTGCAAAGTTCGGAGGAATTGATCAGATATATGAAGAGGGTGGAAATAGATTCCTAAAAGTCCTTACACTTGAACAGGTGTTAGCTGTTCCTACAAGAAAGGCGTTTAAATAAGGAAAATTATTGGCCACGGAGGACACAGAGAGGAAATTTTTAAAAAGAATTTACAAAATCTGTGGTCTCGGTGTGCTTTGTGGCAAAAAGTTTGACAATTCAACTCTCACATTAGAAAATAGAAATGTTTTTTTGAGAAGGTAAAAGACCAATGGCTGTTAAAACCAAAAGACCCAAGGACCTGAAATACGCTGTAAACATGCAAAGGAGTCGCCCTTTCGATGTCAGGTGGTATGAGAGGGAAGATAGAACTAAGTGGGTACTGCCTCTTATTTTAAGGGAAAGAGCAGAAAAGCTCAGTGACAAACCTTTTTTACAATTTGGGAACAATCCCCCGTTTAGTTTTTCCAAAATCAATCTTCTAGCCAATAGAATTGCGAATGGACTTATGCACCTTGGCGTTAAAAAAGGTGAAAAAGTAGCCGTCTACATGCCTAACTCTTCTGACTATGTTCTTACGTGGTTCGGGATTCTAAAAATGGGCGGAATTATGGTTCCCATAAATACAGCATACAAGATGGATTTCCTTCAGTACATCATAGATAGTTCAGATTCTAAAGTGCTTTTCATTGCAGAGGAGTATATGGATAGAATGCCTCCGATTGCCGATAGAATTCCTCAGCTTGAAAAGGTTATTGTATGGACACGAACAGGCGCTGCTAAATTCGACTCTCAGGGTTTTGATTCAAAACCCATGATTCCGTTTAGTGAGTTTCTAAATGATCACGGGGAAGATGAGCCAGATGTGAAAATTACCCATCTCGATCATGCAAGGCTTATGTACACATCAGGAACAACAGGAAGGTCAAAGGGTGTTGTCAGACCCTGTCAGGCGGATTACCAAAGCGCGAGAAACTACGCCGAGGTTATGGATGTTTGGGAGGATGATGTTTGCTTTACGTGCCTTCCTCTTTTCCATTCAAATGCGATGGTGATGAGTGTATATCCTGCTCTAATAATGGGTGCAAGGGCAATCGTTCAGGAAAAATACAGTGCTACCCAGTTCTGGAAATGGATGAAGGATTATGGGGTTACAAAGTTTAACATGGTCGGTACGATGTCTTATTTTATGTGGAATACTCCCCCAGTGCCGGAGGAAAAGGAGCATAGAGTTAAATTAGTTCTAGGTTCTCCAGCTCCACATGACATTATCGAGCCATTTATGGAAAGGTTTAATATCAAGTTCATGGAAGGGTACGGACTCACAGAGATAGGTCAGGTTACATTTATGCGTCCCGGTGAGCCATTCCGAGTTGGTTCATGCGGAAAAGAATCGCCGGGTTATGAAATTAAAATAGTGGATCCTGAGACTGATGAAGAGCTCCCAAGAGGAGGTGTTGGAGAGATAGTAGTTCGTCCCCGAATTCCAAACATAATGCTTCACTATTACCACAAGATGCCTGAAAAAACAGTCCAGGACTTTCGAAACTTTTGGTTTCACACTGGTGATGCCGGAAGAATGGATAAAAAGGGATATATATATTTCGTTGATAGAGTAAAGGATTACATTCGCCGAAGAGGCGAAAATATTAGCTCATTTGAGGTTGAAAGGATTGTAAACTCTCATCCTGCTGTTGCAGAATCAGCAGCGGTTGGAGTAAAGGCTCAAACCGGTGGATATGCAGAGGATGAAGTTATGGTTTTCGTTGTAAAAAATCACGGTATAGATGTTTCACCAGAGGAACTCTTAAAATTCCTTGAGCCAAAACTGCCCTACTTCATGATTCCCCGTTTTATTCGATTTGTAAGTTCCTTCCCTAAGACAGGAACGGAAAGAGTACAGAAGAATAAACTCCGTGACGAAGGTATAACCCCTGATACGTGGGATAGAGAGGTAGCAGGTTATCAAATAAAGCGATAGAACTTTCTTCTACTCCGTTATCAAAGGAGATGGGGTCAGGTCTCAACATTTGACATAAGAGCTAGAATCGAGATGAATTTCTGCAATGACAAGGTTGTCGAAGACGTAAGGTATAACTTGAGTGCAACACTGGTTAAGCTATATTGGTTTTAAGGCTGATTGAAGGTGGTTTTTGCTCTTTGAAAGCACTTACTTTTAGAATGGAAAAACCGATAATGTTTGCTTCTTCATCAACTTTTTACATTACTTCATCGTTTTTTGTTCCGCTTATGTTGTTATGATTAACAAATCATCTGTTATATAAAGAAATCAAAAAATCAACATCACCGTTCATGCTTCGACGGGCTCAGTACGGACGGGTTAATTCAAATTCTGTACACCTTGAGGGGGGCAGGTGCAAGACCTGCCCCTACATTGGTCATTCTTTTTAATGGTCAGACTACCGGTCACGAGCAAGACTCGTGATCTACCCAGATTAATCCTGAATCATTAGTATCGGGGATACCTGTAGGGTCCTGGCCAATGACACCATGCTTGACCAGTGTACCAGTTGCGGTGACAGACCATACCACCAGGGCTGACCCACCAATCAATAAATACTGCAGTGGCGTCGCCCGTTGCAGGTGGGGTTCCATCTAAAACCTGAACATCGTAGATAAGATCTTCACCTTTAAGACGTGGATTGCTTAATTCCAGTACAACGTTGGTCGCTCCTTCTGTTTTACCAAGAATCGTTACATTAGCGTTTGGAGGGTCGTTTTTAAAGTTATCCTTACCTTCATCCCAAACCTTTAGGAAATGCGAGGTAGGCAAATGACCAGCTATTCTGTTTGGACGATCTGAAAAGAAAACAGTTGAAGGACTTACACCTTTCAATGTCATTGTCCCCTTATCAAAGGCTACGCCTTTTGAAGTTTGAACAAATAATATACTAACCGAACCCTCACCTGGGTCGGCGGCATAAGTAGGCACAGCATATGCCACCAATGTTAGCAACATTGCAAGTAAAAGATACTTCTTCATAATTTCTTCCTCCTTACAACAAATTTTCGATTTGAATTTAGCCCAAGCAAATTGAGATTTGCTGAGCTACTTCAAATGCCCATTTCATATATCATCTTACAATTAAGGTGTCAAGGGGTTTGATGGTACTTCAAAAAAGTTAATTGAGCGAAATTTGTTTCTCGTGTTTAGATTTCGCAATCTGATAAACCACGAGAAATTTATTAACTCACTTATTCACCAACAAATAACAATCTTTTCTTTGTATTAATTGTTCCAGTATAATTATTTCCCGATTCGATAAAAAAAATGAGTTAAAGCTCTGAGTTGAGGAGTGGTAGTGCCCACTCGAAGGTTGGAAGATTTAGAGCTATAAGATTTCTAGGGATAAAAAACGGAGGTTCATATGGATTACGGTTACTTTACCATGCCACTTCATCCACCGGGATCAAACATCACAGAGACCCTTGACGAGGACCTTGAGCAGATTGTGGTGTTAGACAATCTCGGGTTTAGAGAGGCATGGATCGGAGAGCACTTCACCTCTTCCTGGGAAAACATTCCAGCGCCTGACCTCCTAATAGCAAAAGCCATTCCATTAATAAAGAACATTATACTTGGCATCGGTGTCTCCTGTATGCCAAACCATAATCCATTTGTACTCGCTCACAGAATTGCAATGTTGGATCACCTGGCACACGGTCGCTTTTATTGGGGAGTCGGAGCAGGAAGCTTTCCAGGAGATTTTAAGGTGTTTGGAATTAATCCAAAAACGGGCGAACAGCGGGTCTTAACTCATGATGCAATTGACCTGATACTAAAACTCTGGGAGGATCCTCAGCCAGGGCTTTACGAAAACAAATATTGGAGATTTTCGGTTCCTGAACCTCAAAATGATGTGGGACTAAGGTTACATTTAAAGCCTTATCAAAAGCCACACCCCCCGATAGCCGTCGCAGGTATTTCTGAGAGCTCTGGAACATTGATGATTGCTGGTGAGCGGAATTGGATTCCAATGAGTATTAATCTTGTAGCTAAACAAATCCTTAGAAGTCACTGGAAGGCCGTTGAAGAAGGTGCTCAAAAGGCGGGAATGATTGCGGATCGCTCGAAATGGAGGGTAGCGAGGGATGTTTACGTTGCAGAGACGACCGAACAAGCGCGGCGTGAGGCGATTGAGGGAACTTTAGGCAGGGACTTTAAGGAATATTTCTTCCGCCTCGTCCCAAAAATCAGGGGTTCTTTAGACATTTTTAAAACTGATACAAGTATATCCGATTCAGATGTGACCCTCGATTACATGATTGACAACATGTGGATAGTAGGTAGTCCTGACGATGTAGCTCGTAAGATCCGAGAGCTATATGAATACCTTGGAGGATTTGGTGTTCTTCTCGTAATGGGGCATGAATGGCGGCCAAGAGATAAGTGGGTTCGTTCGATGACCCTACTTACAAGGGAAGTTATGCCAAAACTAAAAGACTTAGGCTAGGATTTTATTCTCTTTATGGTAGCGATTATATTTATTTGTATTCTGTTGTTGGGTCTTATTTATGTCATAAGATCTTTTTAAGGAGGAAGCAATATGAGCCGTTCAATCCTTTTCAAAAATCTTGCACGCTCAATACGGATCGCACACTATTGCGAAGAAAACAATATCTCTACTAAAGAGGGTTTAGAGCGGGTTGCTGATTTAGAGGCACGCTTGGCGAAGCGTCGTGCCAGCAGGCGTGAGTTTCTGGCAAACATGGGAAAGCTGGCCGTGGTCGGCGCGATCGGATCAGTCGTCTGGCCGCTTCGCCGAACCTTGGCAGCTCCGTCGGGTCCCGATGTTAATATTGCAATTGTAGGGGCTGGCTTAGCAGGTCTTGCTTGTGGAGACGAACTCAGGAAAAACGGCATTAACGCAACACTATACGATGCTAATAGCCGTGTCGGCGGCCGCTGCTTCTCGCTTCGAAACTTCTTCCCGGGTCAGGTTGCAGAGCGAGGAGGTGAATTCATTGACAACCTGCATAAGACAATGCTTGGCTACGCCCAGGAATTCAATCTTGAGCTTGAGGATGTAGAGAAAGAGCCGCCTGGCGAGGTCTTTTACTTTTTTGATGGTCAACGTTTTCCGGAATCTCAAGTTGTTGACGAGTACCGTAATCTGGTAGCTTCAATGCATGATGACCTGCGCATGCTAACTCCCCCGACCGCCGATAATCACACCGCGGATGATGAGAAGCTCGACTTTACGAACCTACAGGAATACCTCGATGCGCGGGGGGCGGGAGGTTTAATCAAAGCCGCTGTCAAAGCTGCGTACATCGCTGAGTATGGCCTAGAGATCGAGGAGCAAAGTTGCCTTAATTTTCTTCTCTTTATTCATGTGGATAAGCGTTCAAAATTTCGCCCCTTTGGTGTTTTTAGTGACGAGAGATATCACATAATCGGGGGTAATGATCAGATTGTGAATGGACTAAGCAATAGGCTTGATAGTCAGATCGAGCTTGAGATGCGGCTTGTGAAAGCGCGCAAGACCGCTGCAGGGAGTTTCGAACTAACCTTCAAAGATGGTACTAGAACTATTAGCGCAACCCATGACGCTGTTGTTTTTGCTATACCTTTTTCAATTCTACGCGAGGTAGAGCTTAATGCGAGCCTAGGTCTCCCCTCTTGGAAGCTAGATGCGATCCAAATGCTCCGCTACGGGACAAACGCAAAGATGATGGTCGGCTTCGATAGCCGTCCCTGGATAGCACAAGGAAGCAAGGGGACGTCCTACTCTGACCTTCCTAACCATCAAAATACTTGGGAGACAAACCCTACAAAGGCTACGGACATGCATGCGATACTTACGGACTACTCGGGTGGAAACCGCGGCGCAAGTTTGAACCCACAGAAGGTCCAAACTGAGGCGAAGCTATTCCTAACTGACCTTGACAGGGTTTATCCAGGAGCATTTGCAGCAGCCTTCCGCGATGCTAAAGGTAAGTTCAGGGTGCACCTTGAGCATTGGCCATCAAACCCGCTTACAAAGGGAAGCTATACTTGTAACCATCCTGGGTATTTCACGACGATCGCTGACAATGAGGCTAAGCCGATAGGAAACCTCTATTTCGCAGGCGAGCACACAAGCTCATTCTACGAGTCGCAGGGTTTCATGGAGGGTGCTGCCCTATCAGGTATTCGAGCAGCGCAAGAGATTCTCCAGGATATTAAGGTTGGCGCGTTAGGATAAACCTAAATCAGGCAATTACTTGCGGGTTTATATTACTAATTATGGATAGTGCGGTAGTTGTTAAATTCTGTAATATTAGATCACTTAATTTCAAAAGAAATCCCACCCAAGATTCCAAAATCCGCTGCATATTTGCCCTCCTTCCCAGGGATCATCTTTCCTAGGACGCCAGTGATGAGGATATAGCCTGGTTCAATCTTCCAACCTTGCTTTGTTATGGCATTTACAAGCCATAGGGCAGCATTCCATTGATCTCCTAGGGCATCTGAACCCTTACCTTGATTGACTACCTGCCCGTTCAGTGAAAGTGTTACTGTAATATTGTCGAGATCTAGACTCTTCGCATCCTTTTCAGTTCCAACGATGAATTGAGATGATGAGACATTTGCAGCAATTATGTCCACCACATTGAGGTTCTTTAAATCAGTAAAGCCCAAATCTGGAAGTTCAATGACGGGCAAAACTGCTTTAATACTCTTATGTAGTTCCGATACGTCCTTAAGTGGGTGTGATATGGGTTTTACAACTAGGAATCCTATTTCAGTTTCAATTATCGGGATCTTAAACATTGATCTGTCAATTAAAGGAGAGTTGAGATTCTTTCCGGAGGCAAAGAGAACACCTGATACAGGGAATGTCACGCCAAACTTTTTTTGACTTCCTTCTGAAGTGAGCCCAGCCTTAAATCCTGCGATCTGATCATAAGACAGCCTTCTTTTGACATAGGCTCTCTGCACTAGGTAAGCAGTCTCAACATCAAGCTCAGGGTATTGATCAGAAAGTACAGGGATTAGCTGGTTTTCCTTTTGGGTTTTTATTAGGAGATCGGCTAAGTTGGAAACATTTAATTCAACGGCTAATGCGGTAGATACAAATAGCATAAGGCATAAACATGAAATCCTTTTAGTTAATGTCATCTCCACCTCTTTTTTGATTTACATTTTGTTCTACTTTTGAGAAATCTTAATATGAAAAAAGTAAATATACATATTGTTTCCTGAATCATAGCGCTTGTTTATCTGTCAATCTATAGATAAAATAGAGTTAAGAAGGTTTGAAGTTTTTGAAATCAATTTCACTTGATGAATCTTAAACAAACAAATCTTATAAAAATAGGGAGTACTAATGACTAAAAATTCGGACTACGAAGAGGTGCTGAAGATAAACGAGATGTTTTATAAGGCGCTTGGTACAAGGAACCTGGAACTAATGGATCAGGTCTGGGTCAAAGACTCAAGGGCGGGGTGTGTACACCCAGGCTGGATAATGCTTAGTGGATGGCAGGCAATCAGACAGAGTTGGGAAAATGTATTCGATCCTAACGATCAAGTAGATATTAGGCTTTCTAATATTACTGTGGAAATAAAAGGGGACGTTGCATGGGTTGCTTGTATACAGCAACTAATTTACATAAATAGAGACCCGATAGGGATAAACATGTCTCAGTCAACAAACATTTTTGAACGTCATGACTCCGGCTGGCGCATGATTCTACACCATGCTTCTCCTATACCTATCGCGGGTTATGAAATCGCTGATAGAAGTAATTTACAGTAGCTCTTTTTGTTCTTTCTTATATGGATTGTTTCTTTTCTTTAAATCTTGTCTGAAAAGTTTTCGTCGGAGGGATCAAACGGAGGAACTGCTATAACGCAAAGCCTGTTATTCTCCGATGATTCTATGATCTCATGATGAACTCCCTTGTTGATAACACACAATTCATTCACAGATAATTTTTCAATCCGGGTCCTATCGCTAGTGGGATCGTATAGTTTGAGATAAATATAGCCGTCCAATACAAAGTAGATCTCTTCAAATCTGTTATGATAATGAGCCTTTGTTGGTTTAATGTCTAGCGCAATCGCAATAATCAAAGAAGAATAATCGGCACTGGTTAATATTTCTCGAATTTCACCGCAGGGTGGAGAATGTTTTTCCTCATGATCCTTGAGTAACTTAATAATCATATTCTGTCCTCTCAATCCTGAATCTTATAATGTAATGCTTGCTTAATTTACTATGGCTTGAATATAGATAATACGTATCTCTAAGTAAACAATCTATCCAGAAAAATTACAACTCCGATCCTCCGGATTATAATTTTTACTTATAGTAAACTGCTAGATGGTGATAAGTAGATGAGGTGATTTATTCAGCCTTCTCTAAACTACCGTGCCCGTCATCTAAGAAGCGAAGAATAGTTAGAGTGAAACTTCATTCAGCCTGCCGGTCTTTACGTCGTAAATGAAACCCCTAACAGGGATGTGCTTTGGAACCCACGGATGAGATTTAACTTTTTGTATTTGCTCATGAACATTTTCTTCCAGACTGCTGAAAGCATGGAAGTGCATCGGTGCAACTGCCGCAGTTCCCGTCGTCTTTTGTAGCTTCTTGCGCAATTCCTCATCCTTGAAAGTCAACATCCCGCAGTCAGTGTGATTAATTATCATGAACTCCTGTGTGCCCAGCAGATGATGAGAAATAATGAGCGAGCGCAGAGCATCTTCAGTGACAATCCCCCCGGCATTTCGGATAATGTGGGCCTCGCCGGTTTTAAGGCCGAGCAATTGCGATACCGTCATTCGTGCATCCATACAGGTAACAACCGCTAACTTATTAGCCGGTGGCATAGGAAGATGTCCCAACTTAAAATTCTTGGCATATTCTTGATTAGCCTTTAGAACCTCATCAATGACACTCATGTCTTTAGGCCTCCTAACTATTTTTACTTAACATAGTAGCAAGATTGATGCCAGAGGTAACTTGCTTAAATTACAGCAAATTATAATGTAAACCTATGGGTTAGCTGATTACTTTTTAATCAAATAGTATTGCTCTTATACATTAAGGGTGAAGAAGAATCATCCTTAAGACAGAATCTGATTTTCTTAACACACTCCACAGAGCTTGCAGATGGGGACAACGCATTCAGGGGTTTTTCTTCCTTCGAAGGATTTATCGTATTCCTTTCTTAAAAACCTTTTTGATATCCCATGGTCAATAAAATCCCATGGAAAGGTTTCATCTGCCCTGCGTTCACGATAGGTATAGAAGTCAGGGTTCGATTCCCATTTTCTTAACGCCTTTGTATAACTCCCTTTTTCTTCGAGTGCTAGTTCAAGAAAACGAGAGACACGACGTGAGCCACGTGAGAGAAGGGCCTGGATGTAGAAAAGTCTTGGGGAGCTTAAAGAGAGTTTTATCCCGCTTGCTCCTTTAACTTCATCCTTTATGATTTGATATTTTCTTTCAACATCTTTAAGTTTTGGAAACGGAGCCCACTGAAAGGGAGTCCAAGGCTTTGGTACGAGTGGGTTAACACCAATAGTGACTTTACCTCGTGGAAAAACGCCTCTTATAGCTTTTCCGAGCTCCCCAATCGCTTTTACATCTTCATCTGTCTCTCCAGGAAGTCCCACCATAAAGTATAGTTTCAAGTTTGTTATTCCAAACTTATACGAAAGCTCGGCACTTCTAGTTATATCCTCATTTGTAAAATGTTTATTTACAGAGCGTCTTAGAAAATCGCTACCAGCTTCGGGTGCAATTGTAAGGGTTTTCTGTCCACTCATACGAATAGTTTCGAGCATATCTTCATCAAGAGCGTCTGCTCTAAGTGAAGAAAGAGAGGCTTGTATACCCTCCTTTTTAGCCTCTGCGATTATTTCCTTTAAATCTGGATGGTCAAGGAGCATAGGGCTTATCAGTCCTACTCTTCTTCCCATTTCTTTAGCCTTCTTTATTTCAGCTATAATTGAATCTTTATCTCTGTGCCTCGGGTATCTGTAGACAAAGCCTTCTGCACAGAACCTGCACGCACCTCCGCACCCTCGACTTACTTCAATTAGGTACATATCAGAAAAGGTTGTGTTTTTTGTAAGGATTGTTGATCCTGCAGGATGTAAATGGAGGTCATCCACGAATCTTTTTTGTACACGGAGAGAAGGAAGATGTCCTGCAAACGTTCCGTCTTGGTTATAAATTGGCTTAAAGAAAGAAGGGATATATACTCCTTGAACCTCTGAGAGCCGCTCCAGAGTCTTACACTTTGGTTCTCTACGTGCTACAATCTCGAAAACCTCTCTAGTTATATACTCGCCTTCACCTATAATAAATGCATCAATAAAAGGAGCAAGCGGTTCTGGGTTGAGAAGCGTCGCCATTCCACCTGCTATAACGAGCGGATAGTCTTCTCCTCTATCCAAGCTCCTGAAAGGAATCTTTGATAACTCTAGGATTTTCAGCACATTTATATAATCGCCCTCGAACGGAATAGAGAAGGCAATTACATCAAACTCTCCAATCTGCCTTTGGCTTTCAAGTGAAAAGAGGTCTTCACCCAGCTCATAAAGCTTGATGTCCTCACTGTCGGGAAGATAAACCCTTTCTGCTGAGATGTTAGTTATTGAGTTTAAGATGCGATATATAAGCTGAAACCCTAGGTTTGATGTTCCAATCTCATATGTATTTGGGTATACGAGAGCAACTTTTAGCGAAGCTTCTTTAAATATAGTTCCAGTTTCATTAGACAAAATATCCTTAGCTTTTTCTTTAAGTCTCCATATCATCAGTTTTATGATAAAGGTTAACAGGCAAATTTAAGCGGGTATAATCCGCGCTTAGTTATATGGATATTTTACCTAAGTTTGTAGGTGCAAGAAACCTATGTCTTATATCATGGGGTCTGAATAAGCAGAACCTCTTAAGGAAAATACTGAATATAAACTTGACTCTACTAGTTAAAATCGCACAGTAACGATTTTAGTAACTTATCATAAAAAACGTGACTCATGTTAAGTAGCTTGAATTTTAATTACGGATTGTCTTTAAGTAGGGTATAAAACTACACGGATCAAATCATTTCCTCAGTTGACATTACCTAAATCAAAGCCCGTTTTAATTTTCAAGGATAGTTGTTACTTTCCTTCCCTAACGCTTCGCCTTCTTATAAAAGCGGGTATTTCAAATTCATCGCTCATTTCTTCAACCGCGGAAGTAAGTTTTGTGACAACCTCCTTTAGGGATGCATCGTCTGTTAATTTATTTTCAGCCCTCTTACTTTGAATGCCAGTGGCAATCACTGTAATTCTCACGGCGTCTCTCATTTTCTCATCGAGTACCAGTCCGAAAATAAGATTAACCTCTTCGTGTGCACGCTCTCTTATGTAGCCACAGGCTTCGTTTAACTCCTCAATTCTGAAGTCAGGTGAGGCGGTTACATTTATTAGTATTCCCCTTGCTCCATCTATCGAAATATCTTCCAGTAGTAAACTCGTAATTGCATTTTCTGCTGCCTCTTGAGCCCTTCCGCTTCCCTCTGAGTACCCTGTTCCCATAAGTGCCTTTCCGCCGTTTTCACCCATTATGCTTTTCACATCTGCAAAATCAACGTTAATGTAGCCCGTTCCTGTAATTATATCGGAGATTCCTCGAACAGCTTGATAAAGAACCTCATCTGCCTTTTTAAATGCTTCAATAATGCCTACCTTCTGCACAACAGCAAGCCTATCATTCGGAATTACAATCAGCGTATCCACCTCTTTCTCAAGGTTTTCTATGCCTTCTAAGGCTTGTCTATGTCTCCTTGGACCCTCAAAGCTGAAGGGTTTTGTTACAACCCCAACTGCGAGTGCGCCAATATCTTTCGCTGCCCGTGCTACAACTGGAGACGCGCCTGTTCCCGTTCCCCCTCCCATGCCGGCTGTAATAAAGACCATATCTGCACCTTCTAGCATCTCAATGATTTTAGTTTGATCCTCAAGAGCCGCCTCTTTCCCAAGCACGGGGTTTCCGCCTACACCGAGTCCTTTTGTTATTCTAGAGCCAATTTGAAGCTTTGTTGATGCGCGGGATTTCTTTAAATCCTGAGTATCTGTATTTGCAACGATGAATTCAACACCACCAAGATTTTTCTCAATCATTGTATTAACAGCGTTTCCCCCGGCTCCTCCAAGACCCATCACTTTTATTTTTGCTCTTGGTTCTAATGTCGTATCCTCCAGTTCAAAGTTTGCCATAACTTTTGCCCCTCCTTGATTGATGACTCTATTTTAACCTAAAAAAATTCCTGAAACCAGGTCTTCATACTTTCAAATACCTTTTTAAATACATATTCATCGCGAATGCGTAGCTTTTTATCGCCTTTATACCTAGTACCATAGAGTACAAGCCCAACGCCAGTTGAGTAGACTGGATTTGCTACTACATCTGTCAGTCCACCTACCTCAGTTGGGAGTCCTCTCCTTACAGGTATCCCTAGGATCTTTTCGGCGAGTTCAACTGTGTTGTCCATTATGACGGTCCCTCCAGTAATTACAGCCCCTGCAGGGAGAAAATCTTGATAACCAGATTTTATTATTTCTCTTTTTACAAGGCTGAAAATCTCTTCCATCCTTGGTTCGATTATCATAGCAAGCTCTCTTCTGGGGATAGTTCTTGAACGTCTCCCTCCAACACTAATCACCTCGATAGTTTCATCTGGTGGTACAAGATCGGCGTAAGCCGAACCGTGTTTCTCCTTGATTCTTTTTGCCTCTGCTAATGGGGTAGAAAGTCCAATAGCTATATCCCTATCTATGTGATCGCCTCCTAGTGTGAGATTTTCTGTATATCTTATACTTCCTCCAACGAATATCGCAATATCTGTTGTTCCTCCTCCACAATCAATTAGGACTACGCCAATTTCTTTCTCATCCGGCATAAGTACAGCCTCGCTTGATGCGAGTTGCTCTAATATAATATCGGCTACATCCATGCCTGCGCGGTGTATGCACTTTACGAGATTCTGCGCGGCTGTAACCTGGCCAGTAACAATATGAACCTTAGTCTCAAGCTTGATTCCATAGATTCCAACTGGATCTTTTATTCCACCTTGACCGTCAACGTTGAATTCCTGAGGAATAACATGAATGATTTCTCTATCTGCCGGTATAGAAAGCGCGCTTGCCGATTCTATTACACGATCAAGGTCACGTTTGGAGACTTCACGGCTTCTAAGCGTAATCATGCCATGTCCACTCATTCCTTTAATATGTCCTCCTGCAATCCCTGCAAAAACAGTTCGTATCTCACATCCTGCCATATGCTCGGCTTCTTCAACAGCATGCTTTATAGACTGAACCGTGTTTTCGATATTCACAACGACTCCCCTTTTAAGACCGTATGAAGGGTAGGTTCCAACACCTATAATATCAAGCCCATTTGGATACGTGGGTTCTCCTACTATCGCACATACCTTTGTGGTTCCAATATCCAAGCCTACAATTAAGCTGGATTCTTTACCCATCCTCCTCTCCTTATGTTTTATTCATTCCTATTGTTATTAACACCTTTGCCTTTGATTTCATCATGCAGTGATAATGTCATGGTATATCCATTAAAGCTTAAAATCTACAACACCTATTTTCCCCGAACTTATATTTATGTATTTTTCAGTTAAATTAATTCCTCTTGCATGCGTTATTATTTTTTCTACCTTATACCACTTCTCTGGTATCTTGCTCTCCCCAAAATCAATTCGTCGTCCATCCGTCGTAAGAACTGTTAATCCATAGACTGAATTCAGATTGATTTCCGCAATCTCACTCCAATTTAGCGTAGGACTTTCAAGAGAAAGTTTTAAAATCTCTAAAGCACCTGCTAAAAGATCAGGACTCATTATAACTTCACCAGTTAAAACTGGAAAATCAAGTCCATCATTAAAATTTGCATAACCAAGTTTCTCTCCTGTTTTGCTCATATAATAAAGCTCTCCGTTTTCCATAAGAACAAGACAGAACGGTTCGATTTCTTTTATTTCAATTATAACCTTTCCAGGTAATTCCCTCTTAATATGAGCGCTTGTAATCCAGGGATTTTTAAGTATCTCCTCAGTTAATGAGCTTTCAAGAAAAGAAAACATGTTGATATCAGGCCTAAGGCCTGACCTTTTTAGAATCTCCTTCGGAGAAATCCTTTTAGGTCCTGTTACTTCAATTTGCCTTATTGTAAAAAAGTCGAGACGTAAAACAGCTAGAAAAAAAGCGCCGCATAAAAAGCCTAGAAGAATTAGTGTAGGAAAAAATCTGCTTTTTCTTTTCAACTTTTCTCTTGTCCTATGATTTCAACCTCCGTTTCTAGGAGCATGCCAGTTCTTAAAAAGGCCTCTTTCTTAGCCGCATCAATGAGTTTTAATACATCCGATGCGCTTGCACCGCCTGAGTTTACAATAAAGTTGGCATGAACCTCAGAGAACCTAGCTCTGCCAATCTGATACCCCTTAAAACCAAGTTGTTCCAAAAGCATTCCTGCAGGAATTTCGGGAGGGTTTTTAAATATAGAGCCGGAATTCGAGATGGTAATCGGCTGTGTTTCACTTCTCTTATCCAGATAATCTTTAACCCTTCTTTCACTTTCCTTTCTGTTACCGCGTGTAAGACCAAACATTGCTTTTGTGACAACACTCCCTTCGGGCAGATAACTCTTACGATATTCAAATTTAAGTTCGTCTCTTGATAGCATAATCTCCTTTCCGTTTAGCCAGATCCAGACCTTCTCTACAACATCTTTTATTTCTCCATCGTTTGCTCCCGCATTCATAAATACCCCCCCGCCTACAGTTCCTGGAATTCCTGCAGCAAATTCAAAACCTGAAAGCTCTGCACGAATAGACTTATTTAAAACTGAGCCTAATACTGCGCCGGCCTCTGCAACTACCTTTCCACTCCCTAATATCTTTATCTCACGCATCTTTTTCGTGCTAACTACTACACCCTTTATTCCAGAGTCGCCAATAATAGTATTTGATCCACCTCCTAGAACAGTCCATGGGAAATTAAAAGAAGTAAGCAGATTAAGAACTATCATAAGCTCCAGATGGCTCCTAGGATAAACTACTAGATCCGCCAAACCACCCACGCGCATCGATGTGTAGCGGCTCATAGAGAAAAGGCTTTTATATTCACACCCGATTTTCTCAAGCCCTTTTTCAATACGGATCATGAAAGCTCCTCGACTATTTTTTCTCCTAGCTTCCACACATTGCCAGCTCCAAGGGTAAGAACCAAATCTCCGGGTCTTAAGACCTCCAAGACACGCTGAATTACCTCATCTTGTTCCTTTGCATAATATACATTCTTGTGCCCTTTATCTTTAATTGCTTGAGTAAGCTTCTCCGATGTAACTCCGGGAATTGTTATTTCGCCTGCCGAGTAGATATCAAGTATATGAAGCATATCAGGTTCACCCAATACTGAGACGAAGTCATTAAATAAAATCTGTGTTCTAGTATATCTATGAGGCTGGAAAATTACTATAAGCCTTTTTGAAAACGATTCCCTTAGTGTTTTGAAGGTTGCAAGAATTTCTTCAGGATGATGTCCATAATCATCCATAACCAACACACCATTACTTTCACCCTTTATCTGAAGCCTTCTCTCAATACCTCTGAATTCAGCAAGTCCATCCCTTATTCGCTCAAAGCTCATTCCAAGCTCCATACCTACTCCAAAAGAGGCTAGTGAATTCTGGGCATTGTGCCTTCCAGGAATGTTGAGCTTTACATTTCCTAATAAAGAATTATTAAATAAAACTTTGAAATGAGTTTCAAATCCATTAACTTTAACCTCTTCTGCCCTGAATTCAGCCTGAGGGGAAAATCCATAGGTTATAAATCTCTTTTTAAAAGCGGAGATGATTGATTTAAGGCGAGGGCAGTCTAGACAAAGAACCGCTAGCCCATAGAAAGGGATTTTGTTTAAGAAGTTAGAAAAGGCTTCCTCTAAGTGAATCATATTTTCATAATAATCAAGATGCTCTCTGTCTATATTTGTTACTACTGCGATTACAGGGGAAAGCATCAGAAAAGAACCATCACTTTCATCGGCTTCGACGACCATGAAGCTACCCTTTCCTAGGTGTGCGTTTGAACCAAGTGTCTTAACCTTGCCACCAACAACTATAGTTGGATCAAAACCACCGAATCCTAAAACGGTTGAAATCATTGATGTTGTGGTTGTTTTTCCATGACTTCCTGCAACGGCAATACCGTATTTAAGTCTCATTAGCTCTGCTAACATTTCCGCCCTGGGAATTACAGGAATCTTTTGAGATTGCGCCGCTAGAACCTCAGGATTATTTTTCTTTATAGCAGAGGATGTAACAACTACATCGGCGTTTCCAATGTTTTCTGCGCTGTGATTTATGAAGATCCTTGCCCCAAGTTGTTCGAGCCTATCAATAATATCTGTTCTTTTTAAATCAGAGCCTGTAACGCCATAGCCCATGTTGAGAAGTACTTCGGCTATACCGCTCATTCCTATTCCGCCAATTCCGACAAAGTGGATATTCCTAATCCGTCCGTACATATGAATAAGCTCCAACGACCAAATTACAAACTCCAAACATTAGCCACTCCTGCATAAAGAATTCAGAAGCCATAAGTCAGGAGCCGGAAGAGTTCTTCTGCATTCTGACTCCTGGATTCTGAATTCTTGCAAGTTTATACATCTCGTCAACTATTTTTTGTGCTGCATCGGGTTTGCCAAGAACCCTTGCTCGCTCGCTCATCTCTTTAAGCTTATCCTTATTAAGTAAGTCTTTTAAAATATCGGTAAGCCGTTCAGGAACTGCGTCTTTTTCTTCAACTACAATTGCAGCCCCTGCCTTTTCTAAAACCTTTGCATTTTCTAACTGATGATTGTAAGCAGAAAATGGGTAGGGAACAAGTATTGATGGTTTTCCTAGCGCTGTAATCTCAGCAACGGTTCCTGCTCCGGCCCTTCCAATCACTAAATTAGCATTTTTGTATACAGTTGCTATATCTTCTATGAAAGGGAGAACATCCGCTCGAATCCCGTACCATTCATAGGCCTTCCTTACGTCCTCAAGATCTTCTTTACCTGTTTGATGAATTAAAAAGACGTCGTTCCTACGGAGGGTTCCAAAAGCCTTTGGAACTAGGAGGTTGAGTTTATGTGCACCTTGGCTTCCGCCAAAAACAAGGATAGTGAAACCGTTGTGTGCCTGGCTATATTCCTTATTTATCAGAATGCTGCTTCTTACGGGGTTTCCAACTACTATAGTTTTTTTTTGCGAAAAAAACCTGTTGCTTTCTTCGAAAGAGGCAAAAACCCTTTTTACAAACCTACTAAGGACCCTATTTGTAATGCCAGGAACCGAGTTCTGCTCACATATAGCTGTTGGAATTGAAAGCAGGGCTGCGGCAAAAACTAGCGGACCCGAAGCATAACCCCCAACACCAAGAACTAAATCTGGCTTGAACCTACTTATGATTCTCAAAGAATCAAAAACACCCTTTAAAGCCAAAGCAATGCCCTTAAGACTTCCTACTATGCCTTTTCCCTTTATTCCCCCAGAACTGATAAGTTCAAGCGTGTAATCTCTTTTTGAAAGGAGCTTTATTTCCAAGCCCTTTTTTGTACCTACAAAAAGAACCTGGTTTTCTATATGCCTTTTTAAGATTTCCTCTGCAATTGAGATGGCTGGAAATATGTGTCCTCCTGTGCCTCCTCCTGCGATTATAACCTTCATTTTATCCCATGTCGTGAAACACTAAGCACTATACCCATGGCTGCAAGGCTGCTTACTAAAGACGTTCCGCCATAGCTGATAAAAGGAAGTGTCAGCCCCTTTGTAGGGAATAAGCCAACTGCAACAGCCATGTTAACCCCTGCCTGAAGGGTTACAAGCATAATGCAACCAAAAACAAGGTAACAGCCAAAAAGATCAGGCGCTCTGAGCGCTATCCTTATTCCTCTTATCATGAGAAAGCCAAATCCGAAGATTATTAATACGACGCCTATAAATCCTAGTTCCTCTCCAATTATTGAGAATATAAAATCGGTGTGTGCCTCTGGAAGAAATAGGAGCTTCTGGGTACTATCACCGAGGCCGGTCCCTTGGATACCGCCGAGTCCAAATGCCGTAAAAGACTGAACGGCTTGATAACCCGAGCCAAGTGGATCCTTCCAGGGGTTTAAAAATGTTGTGACACGGTTCATTCTATAACCTTCGCTCATCACTGCCCATACTAGAAATATAACTGCAACAAAAGATGAAAAAGCTAAATATCTCATGTTTACGCCACCAATAAAAAGCATCCCGAAAAGCACAATAAGTAGTATTGTTGACATTCCAAAATCAGGCTCAAGAAGGATGAGAATTATATAAGACCCTGCTATGACAAGATGAGAGACAAAGCCGATTAGAAACGTATCCATTTTTTCTTTTTTCTTCATTAGGGAGTATGACAAATAAAAGATGAGAAGAAATTTTGCAATCTCTGCAGGCTGAAAACTCCAAATGCCGAGATTTATCCATCTTCTTGCCCCGCCTATTTCCTTGCTTACTCCAGGAATAAGCACTAAGGCAAGTATAACTAAGCCAATCACATAAGCTGGATAAACGAGACCTCTTAGAACGCTGTAGTTGAGCTTCATCAATATAATCATAACTGCGAAGCCAAGGCTAAGGTATATAGCGTGGCGTTTAAGGAAGTAGCTTGAATCTCCAAATTTCTCCAAAGCGAATACGGAACTTGTGCTGTAAACCATAAGCACACCCATCGATGAGAGAAATATCACACTTGCAATGATTCCCCAGTCATACCCTGTTCCTTGCGACTCAAAGATTTTGAACAATTTCCTTAAATCTCCTTCCTCTTTCTTCATAAGAGCTAAACATATCGAAGCTTGAGCAGGCAGGAGAAAAGAGGACAGTATCTTCTTTCTTAGAATCCTTGAAGGCTTTCTCTATCGCCCCCTCAAGGGAAAAAGCTATAACTGTTTCAACCTCTTTTCCAAGATCCTTTTCTATTCTGAATTTTGATTCACCAAAAAGAACGAGAAGCTTAACCCTTTCCCGGAGAGTATCCTTAAGGATTTCATGACCTCCGCCTTTATCTTTTCCTCCGGCAATAAGAATAATGGGTGATTTGAAGCACTCTAGGGCTCTAAGGGTTGCACCTGGACTCGTAGATTTTGAATCGTTATAATACTTGACCCCTTTTAGCTCACGAACAAACTCAATTCTATGTGGAAGCGGGTTGAAATTTATTATTGTCTCCTCAATCAATCTAGGATCACACTCTAAGATTCTTGTAGAGGCAATTGCAGCCATTGCGTTTTCTATGTTGTGCTTACCAATGAGCTTCATCTTTGTTAAGTCATAGAGCTCGTCTCTAAATCTTATATAAGTTCCGTCGAAGAATACACCTCCCTCAATTGCGGTCTCTCCAAATGGGATTTTCTTTGATTTAATTTTGAATAAATGCTCTTTTATTAGGTTGTCATCAGCATTATATATAGCCCATTCGTTGTAGGTCTGATTTGAAAAGAGCTTCATCTTGGACTCTATGTATTCACCAATGTTTTCATGGTGATCTAGGTGATTAGGAGAGATATTGAGAATTGTTCCAATAAAGGGTTTAAAAGCGGATGTGCCCTGAAGCTGGAAGCTGCTTAATTCCAGTACTAAAAGGTCGTATTTGTCATCTTTTTCAGCGATCTGAACGAGAGGGGTGCCGATATTCGCACCAAGAAAAACGCTTTTACCCGATGCTTCTAGAATTTGAGCAATAATAGTTGATGTTGTTGTTTTCCCATTTGAGCCTGTAATACCGATTATCGGTTTTTTAATAAATCTTGACGCTAGCTCGATTTCGCTTATTACTTCTATTCCTCTTTTTATTGCTTCTTTGACAGTTGGGAGTCCAAATGGAACACCTGGGCTTAGAACCAACATATCCGCCCAAAGGAAGGTTTCTAGCCTGTGTTCACCCGATTCTATGGTTGCTCCCATACCCTCGAGTTCCGTTACAACCTTTTGTAGCTTCTCAATTGGAGAGATATCGCTTGCCGTTACAACGGCACCCCTTTTGAGTAGAAATCTAACCGTTTCTACTCCGGTTCTTCCTAGTCCAACTACGAGTATCTTCCTTCCACTAAGTTCCATTTGGGTCATTAAATTGAAATTGCAGGGGTTTGATTAATCAAACCCCTGCAGTAGATAATTCCTACCTGAGTTTTAGTGTTGATAAAGCAATAAGCGAAAGCACTATAGAGACTATCCAGAATCGGATTACAACCTTTGATTCAGACCAACCGTGTAGTTCAAAGTGATGATGAAGCGGAGCCATACGGAATACCCTTTTTCCAGTAAGCTTGAATGAAGCAACCTGGATTATTACCGAAATTGCTTCTGCGACAAATAGACCGCCCACTAAAATAAGAAGAATCTCCTGTTTGATTATAAGTGCAACTGAGCCTATAGCAGCACCAAGGGCAAGTGAACCGACGTCGCCCATAAAAACCTGGGCCGGATGAGAGTTATACCAGAGAAATCCAAGACATGCGCCGCCGACGGCAGCAAGAAAGACAGACAGCTCCCCGCTTCCTGGAATGTAAGGAATTTGAAGATACCTAGAAAACTCAAGGTTGCCCGCAAGATATGCAAACACTATGTAGGTTGCGGCTACAATTGTCATTGAACCAATAGCGAGCCCATCTAGTCCGTCTGTAAGGTTTACTGCGTTTGATGTGCCGACGACAACAAGGATTGCAAATGGTACGTAGAACCAACCTAGATTAAAAATCGCTTTTTTAAAAAAGGGAAACATTACGGATGTAAATGGAAAGCTAGAGATCTGGTCAACCCTAAGTGACATTGTAAAACCTTTTACTAAGTATAGGAGAATTACAATTAATACTAAAGCTAAAAAAACCTGGCACGAGAGTTTGACCTTTGCACGCATACCTTTTCGTCTTTTCAGTTTTAGCACGTCATCAGTAAGCCCAATCAGCCCGTAGCCGAGTGTAAAAAGTAGGACGACCCAGACAGGTCCTACCGTTAGATTTACCCAAAGAAGCGTTGAAATAGCTACTGCTATAACAATAAAAGCTCCACCCATAGTTGGTGTGCCGATTTTAGATTGGTGACCGATGGGGCCATCCACACGAATGTTCTCTCTAAGGCGCATCTTAACAAGAATTTGTATAAGCACCCTTCCTAATACAATGCTTAGTAAAAAGGCTGTGACTCCTGCTCCAAACGAACGAAATGTGATGTATTTAAATACATTGAAAAATAAAAAGTCTTCTTTAAGTAGGTAGAGAAGATATAGCACTGAAGATTACTCCTTAAAAAGTCTTTGAATTACCTTTTCCATCTGCATTCCACGAGACCCTTTTATGAGCACAAGGTCGCCTTCTTTTGCAAGCTTGATTAAATTCTCTGCTGCCTCTTCATGGGTTTCTGCCAATATGCCTTTGGCTCTTCCTCGAAGCACTTCTAAAACATGCTCACCTTGTTTTCCATAAGCTATAACAAGATCAACCTTAGAGTCACAAAGAAACTCACCTAGGCTTCTATGCTCAGCCTCACTTGCCATCCCAAGCTCTAGCATATCCCCGAGTACCGCTATTGCTCTTCCGCTTCCTTTTAATCTTACAAGCTCTTCTACCCCTCTTCTCATTGAATCAGGATTGGCATTATATGTATCGTTTATTATCTTAAATCCGAATGACGTATCCATGACCTCGAGTCTCATATAAGCCGGGATGAATCTTTCAAGCCCAGCCTGAATCTCATCTGTATTGCATCCAAAAGCAATAGCAATTCCAGCTGCACATAGCGCGTTCATAACGTTATGGAGACCGATACCTCTTATTCTTATAGGGAGTTTATCTCCACCTACAATCATCCTAAATCTAACTGCGGAGAACTCTACTGTTTCGATATCTTTTGCAGAGATATATGTTTGAGGAGTATCAATCCCAAAACTAATCTTATGGCATTTGATAGGCTCTCCAATTTTTTTTACCCAAGGATCATCCATGTTCGTTACAAATGTTTTGTTCTCGGTGAAACCCTCAACGAGCTCCGCCTTTGCTCTTACAACGCCTTCTATTCCTCCAAGTTTTTCAAGATGCGCTCTTCCAATATTAGTAATTGCTCCAATATCTGGAGCTGCAATCTCAGAAAGCCTTCTTATCTCACCGAAGTCGTTCATGCCGAGCTCAACTACAGCTGCATTGTGGCCTTCTCTAAGTTTTAAGAGTGTGAGGGGAAGACCGATTAGGTTGTTGAAGTTTCCTGTGTTTTTTAGCACCGAAAACTTGAGAGAAAGTATGTTTGATGCCATTTCTTTAGTGGTTGTTTTTCCATTTGATCCGGTAATTGCTGCGAGCCTTAAGTTTACAAAACTTCTTCTCCATGTTGAGGCAAGGTCACCTAGTGATTCTAGCGTAGAAGGAACCTTGATCAATACCTTGCCATTTGGAATAAGGAAAAGAGGCCTTTCAATAACCGCTCCTTTTGCTCCCTTCTCAAGCGCCTCCAAAACAAAATCATGTCCATCAAAATTACTTCCATAGAGGGCAAAGAAAAGCTCGTCCTTTCTTATCTTACGTGAATCTGTAGAAACACCAGTAAATATTGCCTCATCCGATTTTGAAAGAAGAACACCATTTGTCGAATTTAAAACACGGCTTAGTTCAAGCATTCCTTGTTCTCTCCCGCAAAATATTTCCTGTTACGTCCTTATCATCAAAGGGAATCCTTTTTGTCCCTAGAATCTGATAGGTTTCATGTCCTTTTCCTGCTATGAGGACTGTATCACCACTAGCTGCAATCTCTATTCCCTTTCTTATTGCATCACGCCTATCAGGAATTCTAAAATAGTTTTTGTTGTCAGAGCTTATCTCGTGGACCCCTTTTTCTATTTCATCTATAATGAGTTCAGGGCGCTCTGTGCGAGGATTATCAGATGTAACAATAAGAATATCTGATAGCTCTCTTCCTATTCTTCCCATTATTGGTCTTTTTATAGGGTCTCTGTCACCGCCGCATCCGAAGATAAGGATAAGCCTTTTAGGCGTTAAAGGTCTTACAGCCATGAGAACGTTTCTTAATGCGTCGGGGGTGTGAGCATAATCTATAAGAATAGTGATTCCGTATGTGTTTTCTACCTTATCAAGCCTTCCAGGAACTGATTCTACTCTTGAAATTCCAGTTTCAACAGCTTCAATCGAAGCGCCTAAGGAAAGAGCGGCGGCAGCGGCGGCAAGTATATTGTATAGGTTGTGTTTGCCAAATAGTTTTGAACTTATCTCAATCTTTCCCCATGGGGTATTAAAAAGCGCCCAGATTCCTTCTGGAGTAATAGAAGCTTTCTCTACATGAACTCCTTCGCATCTGTTGCTAATTGAATAGTAGATAATTTTACCTGAAGAGTCTTTTGCAATTTCTTTTCCATATGGATCATCAATGTTTATTATCGAGAATTTTTCACCCTTTTCACTTTGCCTTAGAACCTCGGAGAATAGTTTTTTCTTTGCCTCTAAGTAGTTCTCAAGTGTTCTATGATAGTCAAGATGGTCCTGTGTAAGGTTTGTAAACACAGCGGTATCGAAATGACACTCTGAAACCCTCTTTCTATCTAAGGCGTGTGAAGATACCTCCATTGCAATACATTCGACTCCGGAAGTTCGCATATCTCTAAATAACTTCATTAAATCCAGCGATTCGGGTGTTGTCATAGGAGATGATATTTTCTTTCCTGAATACCTATATTCAACAGTTCCAATAACGCCAGCGTTCTTACCCATCTCCTTCCAGATTGACTCTAGAAGATAGGTAATAGTTGTTTTCCCATTTGTTCCTGTAATACCTACAAGTGTGATTTCCTTTGTGGGATGCTCGAAATAATTTGCTGAGATTTTGGCAAGCGAAAACTTTGTGTCTTCTACTTGAATAATTGATATGTCGTTTGGGGTGTTAAAGGGGATGTCTTCTACAAGTAGCGCTTTAGCACCGTTCTTCAAGGCTGACTCGATATATTTATGTCCATCTGTTTTTTCACCTTTAATTGCTGCAAAAAGAAATCTATCACGGATATTATTCGAGTCGTATGAGATTCCTAGAATTTCTACATTATTTCTGATAAGAGCTTTTTTAATTTCTAGTCCTCTCGTTAGATCTCTTAAAATCATATTGTCTGTCTTAACTCTATCAAGCAAACTGTGTCTTCTTTTATTATCTCCCCCTCCTGAGGTTTTTGATGAATAACGCTTCCAGTTCCTTTGAGATTTACTTCTATTTCCTCCTTTTCAGACCATCTAAGGACATCCCTTGAGCTCATACCCATTAGATTCGGCATCAACCTAGATTGGGCAAAGGTCGTTTTAGGAGGGATACCGAGATAGAAAAGGACCTTTTCCATAATCCCCTTAAATATAGGTGCAGCTACAACCCCACCATATGGGCTAGTTTTTGGGTTTTCGACAACTACCACAAGTGTCATCTCAGGATCATCAGCCGGAGCAAAACCAATGAAAGAGGCAATATGACGGTCGGGGAAGTATCCCCCAGTCTCGGGATTTGGAACTTGTGCAGTTCCTGTCTTTCCTGCACTCCTGTAACCTTGGATCGAGGCCCTGTTACCGGTGCCACCTTTAGTCATAACGCCTTCTAGAATTTTTGTAACCTCTTCGGCTGTATCATATGAAATAACCCTTCTTACAACCTCCGGTTTCTTTTCTTGAATAACTCTGCCATCCAAGTCGGTTATTTTTTCAACCACATAAGGCCTCATGAGATACCCACCATTTGCGATGGCAGAGAGTGCAGTTGCAAGCTGAAGAGCAGTAACGGAGATTCCCTGTCCGAAAGAAATCGTTGCAAGCCCAATTGCCCCCCAATCCTTCGAGTTCCTAAGCCTTCCACTTGATTCTCCTGGTAGATCTATTCCAGTTTTTTCGCCAAAACCGAAACCCTTCAGATGTTCATATAGCCTATCCTTACCCAGGGTTTCAGCTATCTTAGAAGCACAAATGTTGCTTGATACCTTAATAATCTCAGATAGAGAAAGAATACCATAAGGGTGGACATCATTTATAATCGAGGAACCTACTTTTCTCCTTCCATTTTCACAGTTGAATCTTGAATTTGAAGTTACTTTCTTTTCTTCGAGTGCTGCAGCGGCAAGAAAGCCCTTCATAGTGGAACCGGGCTCA
>Ga0209001_1000023_pt1 | contig 30496 bp, 31 predicted proteins | sample Rifsed13ft2_FD_184006 | JGI IMG/M metagenome (GOLD analysis project Ga0209001, IMG submission 184006) | Soil microbial communities from Rifle, Colorado, USA - sediment 13ft 2 (SPAdes) (version 2) | ecosystem: Environmental > Terrestrial > Deep subsurface > Rock core/Sediment | place: Rifle...
TCTTCCCCAAATGGGAGCCGGGCCCGGCTCTGCTGACCTGGGCCGTGCCGCTCCTGCGGGTTGGGATCGGCCTCAGCCTCATCGTTGTGGCGTTCACGGAGAAGTTGTTCAACGTCCCCATGGCTGTGGCCTTCTTGGCCGAGTACCCCCTGAACTTCCTCCCCGCCCTGGGTATCCCCATCTCGGATGCCCAGTTTCTGTTGATGATCGGTGCCGTTGAGCTTTTCGTGGGCCTCTGCATCCTGAGCGGAGTCTTCCTTCGCGACGTCATTGTCATCGCTTGGTTCCCGTTTAACCTCACCCTGGGAATTTTTGGTCTGGATGAGCTGGTGGGACACCTCCCTTTTTACGGGGCGATGGCGCTCTTTTTTCTCTGGGGTACGACGCATCGAGAGAATCTCGAGGCGTGGGAGCGGGGGATCCTGCGCCCGTCACTCGGGGCCCTCCTGCGGTAGAAAGAGAAGATGGAAGCCACGCTGAGGTCTTTCGTCCTGGGCAAGTAGTGAGGGGAGTTTGATGTGGGTAAGGTAACAGGACTTCGGTGTCCGAGGTGCACGACCGGCTACCCCGTCGAGATCGAGGGGCGCCTGTGCGAGCGGTGCCGCTATATCCTGGAGGTGGAAGTCGACCTCAGCGAGCTTCACACGAAAAGGCCGGACTATTTCTTGAATCGCGCCGAGAGGAGTATCTGGAGGTGGAGGGAGTTTCTCCCGATCGAGAAGGAGGGGGCCATCGTGACCCTCGGCGAAGGTGGCACGCCACTTGTGCCTGTAGAGAGACTGCGTCGCGACGTGGGTGGGGCCGAGGTCTATCTGAAGAACGACACCGTGCTTCCCACGGGCTCGCTCAAGGACCGCTCCAATGCCGTTGCGATCTCTCGCGCGATCGAGGAGGGTCGCGCGGTAGCGGCCGTGGCCTCGACCGGCAATGCCGCCGCCTCGGTGGCTGCCTACGCCGCTCGCGCGGGTCTCGAGAGTGTCGTCTTCGTCCCGGAGGCTACGGCGCCCGAGAAGGTGGTCCAGGCGGCTTCCTATGGCGCGCGCATTGTCCGGGTGCAGGCGGACTTCGATGGAACGGCACGCGTGTACGGCCAGGCGCTCAAAGCGTTCGGCTGGTACAGCTGTGACTCGTCAAACCCGTGGCGGAACGAGGGGAAGAAAAGTTACGCCTACGAGATCTGGGCCGACCTCGGCGGCCGCGTGCCCGACTGGATCATTCATCCGACCGCAGGAGGGGTCGGCGCCGCCGCTTGCTGGAAGGGGTTCAACGAGCTGTATGGGCTGGGGTGGATCGACCGGCTTCCAAGGATTGCCGCGGCTCAGCCGGCGGCCTGCGCCCCCGTGGTCCGAGCCCTCGATGCAGGGTGGGATGAGATCCGGCCCGTCGAGGCGGAACAGACCATCGCGGAGAGCATCCGGGTAGGAAGCCCCTCCACCATGGCCTGGTGCGCCCTTCGCGCCGTCCGGGAGTCACGCGGGACGGCGGTGGCCCTTTCGGAGTCAGAGATCGAGAGGGGCCAGGTCCTCGTGGCAAGAGAGGCCGGGATCTTTGCCGAGCCGGCGGGGGCGGTTTCCTTCGGGGCAGCGATGCGCCTAGCGCACGAGGGGATCCTCCGCCCGGAACATCTCGTTGTGGTGGTGATCACCGGCCATGGCTTGAAGCAGCCCCGGACGGGCCTCGCCCTTCCAGCCGCGATTCCGCCCGACCTTCGTCTGATCGAACAGGCCCTTCAAGTTCGATGCCGAACACCTAATACCTAATACCCAACACCCAGGCGCTAGCCCGGGAACGCCATGCTGCAAAAGGTCACGACCCCCTGCGGATCGGGCGCCTGGCCGTAATGGAGGAGCTCTGCGGTCCGACCTCTCATTAGGTGGAGCAAGGTGTAGACGGGAGGCAGCCCGCAGATGCGGCGCCGATCCTTCTCCCGGCTGACAAAACGAAAGAACCCTTCAGGGTCGCCGGCGGCCACGGGCTCGAGCATCTCCCTGTCCTGGCCTTCGATCCATCGAAGTAAGTCAGGCGTGATCGGGCCGGGGTCCCCAAAGCGGGCGCCCACGTGGGCCAGGTCGGCCCCGGCAACAAGGCAGACGGGCTTCTCTTGCGCCTTGATGAGATCGCGTAGGGCCTCGAGGACACTCTGCACCCCTGGATCATCCGAGGGGAGTTGTCCGGCGAGGATCCACTCGTGAAAGGAGCCGCAGAGGATCGGGAGGATCTGGAAGGGACGTTTGGCGCCGAGCAGGTGCTGCAGCAAGATGGCCTGAAATTCAATGGAATGCTCTACCCTGTGGGCCATGTCGTCCACCGCCAGGAGGTCGGGACAGCGCTGCTTCAGTTCCTCGACCAAGGCGCGGTCGGTCCGAACGGCGCCGAGGGGCGTGTCGAAGTCCTTGGCGCAGGGGGCAAAGGGTCTGCTCGCCCCGCCATGGGCGGTCCCGAAGATGACGAAGAGTTCAGCATCCGTCCTCTGGTCCAGCCCGCCGTAGGCCCACGCGTATCCTACTCCCCCCCGCATGAAATCGATGTGGGGCGCGATCAGGGCGTGAATGGTATCCTTTGCCGGATGAAGTGTGCCGGCTGGACCTTCGGCATGCTGCAGCATCTGCTCCAGCATCTGGCAAAGCTCGGGGCCCTCCGGAGGGTAGGATCTTCCCGCGAGAAAGGCTGGACGGGTCGTGGTCTGTCGGAATGCCTCTTCCAGTCTCTCTTGGTGCTGCGCAAAGCGGTCGCCCTCCAAAAAGTAGTGCTGATCGAGGGTCGCGATGAGTGCTTCCACCTCCTCCCGGAAGAGGAGTTGACCGTGGCGGCGGACATACGCGGCCTGGATGTCCACGATGGAATGCTTGCCATCGAAGTACCGGAGGATCTCTACGGCCTCGGGGAGGACGAAGAGGACCGCCTCGGCACAGTGAGTCGGGTCTCGCAGGCAGAGGACCTTTTTCCCGTTCGCCTCCGTCGGAAACGCCTCGACCGGTCTGAGCTTCGGATACTCCACCATCCCCTCGGTTAGAGATTCCGTGTCTGCTCCCGAGTCCATTGCCGCCCTTGGAAGCTCTCTCGCCGGATCAGCTCGGCATCAATCGCGTTCAGGACCTGCCACTTGTGAAGGGCCCACTGGGGGGCGAGCAGGAGATCGCGAGGAGGATCTCCGGTCAACCGATGGATGACCATGCCGGGCGGGAGGCGCTCAAGAACATCGCAGACGGTCTCGACATACTCCGTTATTTCCATCGGGCGGTACTGTCCCTGGAGGTACATGTCGCCCAGCACCGTGTGTTTGAGGACGTACGTGAGATGGATCTTGATCCCGTCGAGGGGGAGTGCGGCAATCGCCTGGGCTGTCGCCAGCATATCCGTCCTGGTCTCTCCCGGGAGGCCCAGCATGGCGTGGGCGCAGGTGTGGATGCCCCGCCCTGCCGTCCGATGCACGGCATCCACAAACTCGGCAGCGCCGTGGGCCCGGTTAACACGTTCGAGGGTTCGATCATGAATCGACTGTAGCCCATACTCCACAGCGACGTACGTCCGCCGCGCATACCCCTGGAGCAGATCGAGGACCGGATCGGGGACGCAGTCAGGCCGCGTCCCCACCACCAGACCGACGACGTCCTCGACCGCGAGGGCCTTATCATACAGGTGTCGCAAGGTTTCCACCGGGGCGTAGGTGTTGGTATACCGTTGGAAGTAGGCCAGGAACCGTTCCGCCTTGTGTCGTCGGCGCAGATACGTCTTCCCCCGCTCGAGTTGCTCGGCGACGCTCAGGGCACCCAGCGTGGAGTGGCCGGAGCCCTGGTGGCAGAAGATGCAGCCACCGATCGCTTTGCTCCCGTCCAAATTCGGGCAGGTGAAGTGCGCATCCAGCGTGATCTTGTGGACCCGGCAGCCGAATCGGCGCTGCAGGAAGCTGCGAAGGTCGGTGTAGCGCTTGGTTTGCGTTGGTGAAGCTGATATCATAGCGGGTGTATCTTATCTCCGGCCCTTTCAGCTGGCAAGCGAGAACGCTTGCTAGCGTCTCAGCATTCCAGCAAGCTGAGTGCTGACTGCGGACGGCCAACAGCAGTCTAGGAGCAGCGATGCCCGAAACCGCGTACGACGTCATTGTAGTCGGGGCGGGCCACGCCGGCTGCGAGGCGGCGTTGGCCTCCGCCCGCCTGGGCTGTCGGACCCTCCTCCTCACGTTGGACCTCGGGACCATCGCCCACATGCCGTGTAGCCCCTCAGTCGGCGGGACCGCTAAAGGCCAGCTCGTCCGGGAGCTGGATGCGCTGGGAGGCGAGATGGCTCGCGTGACGGACCGGAGCGGGACACAATTTCGAATCCTGAATGCCTCCAAGGGCCCGGCGGTCCGGTCCTCGCGGGCCATGTGTGATAAACAGGAGTACCATCTGGTCATGCGAGGAGTCCTGGAGAGGCAGCAGGGATTGGATCTCCGGCAGGGGAGGGTGGAGCGGCTTGTCGTGGAAGGGGGGCGCGTCGTCGGACTCGTTAACCACGAGCGGACCTTCTTCAGCGCCCAAGCCATCCTGATCACGGCCGGGACATTTATGAAGGGGCTCATCCATATCGGCTCCACCAACTTCTCCGGCGGACGGATGGGAGAGCGACCCTGCCACACCCTGTCCGACTCCCTCCGGGAGCTTGGCTTTGCGCTGGGACGATTCAAGACAGGCACGCCACCCCGCCTCAAGCGGGATTCGCTCGACCTTGACCGGATGGAGCGCCAGGAGGGCGATGTCCCACCACGCCCCCTCTCCTACGCCACGACGGGGCTCGAGATCTCTCAGGTCCCTTGTCACATCACCCATACCACCACGAGGACGCACGAGATCATTCGAAAGAATCTGGACCGTTCGGCACTCTACGGCGGGGCCATCAAGGGGACCGGGGCCCGCTACTGTCCGTCGCTGGAGGACAAGGTGGTCCGCTTCTGTGACAAGGAGCGGCACCAGGTGATCGTGCAGCCCGAAGGGCGCGACTCTGACGTCTTCTATCCGGGCGGCCTGGGCAATAGCATGCCCTTTGAGGTGCAGGCAGAGTTGGTCCGCTCGGTACCCGGGCTGGAACGCGCGGAATTTCTGCGGCCTGCTTACGCCATCGAGTACGACTTTCTGTATCCCAATCAACTCCAGCTCACCCTGGAGTCCAAGCGGGTGCATGGGCTCTACACCGCCGGGCAGATCAATGGAACCTCTGGCTACGAGGAGGCGGCGGCGCAGGGGTTCTGGGCCGGAGTGAATGCCGCCCTCAAGGTCCAGGGGGCTCCCCCCTTTCTCCTCGACCGCTCCGAGGCCTACATGGCGGTCCTGGTGGACGATCTGGTGACCCGTGGCACCAACGAGCCCTATCGCATACTCACCTCCCGGGCCGAGTATCGCCTGCTGTTACGGGAGGACAACGCCGATCTGCGCCTGATGGAGCACGGCTACCGCCTCGGGTTAATTTCGCGGGAGCAGTATGAGCGCCTGGAGGAGAAGCGGGGGAAGATCCAGGAGGTCACGGAACGGATCACGAGGCGAAGGCTCTATCCGACCTCGCGCGTGAATGGGGTGCTCTCCCGTCTCGGAACCGCCCCGCTTCAGGAGGTGGCCCCGATGGTGCAGGTTCTGCGACGGCCGGAGGTTCGTTTTGCGGATCTGCTCCTGATGGATGAAGGCATGAAACCCGAGGACTCTGAGGTGACGTATCAGGTTGAGGTGCAGCTCAAGTACCAGGGGTACATCGAGCGGCAGTTTCAGGAGGTGGAAAGGTTCAAGCGCCTTGAGGCGAGGCGGATCCCCGAGGATGTGGATTACGACGCGATCCCCGGCCTCTCCAACGAGGTGCGGGAGAAGCTCAGGGCTGTCCGTCCGACATGCGTCGGACAGGCCTCCCGCATCTCCGGCGTGACGCCCGCCGCGATCTCCATCCTCCTCGTGTATCTCGAGCGCCGCAGGCACGAGCGCCCGGAAGCTGTCAGCTGTCGGCCCTCTGCGCACAGTGCTGAGGACTGAGGACCGAGTCGGAGAAAAGGACTGAGGACTGAGTGCTGAGGTTCGAGCCTCAGTCCTCGTGGCTGCCCTTGGCTCAGTCCTCATCGCTCAGTCCTGACGTGGCTGGAGAAAAGCATGCCGGCCAATCTCACCCCGCAGTATCTCGACGCCGAAAAGCGGTACCGCCAGGCGAAGCAGCCTACAGAAAAGATCCGGGCCCTCGAAGAGATGCTGGCCCAGATCCCCAAGCACAAGGGGACCGAGAAGCTCCAGGCGGATATCAAGCGGCGGATTGCGAAACTCAAGCTCGACCTCGAGCGGCGTCCGGCGACCAAGCGCGGAGCCGGGATCTTTGTGGATCGGGAGGGGATCGGTCAGGTGGTGCTGGTGGGCGGGCCCAACGTGGGGAAGTCTGCCCTGGTGCGCCGCCTCACCAACGCCCGGCCCGAGGTGGGAGACTACCCCTTCACAACCAAGAAACCGCTCTCCGGGATGCTCGAGTTTGAGAATGTAAAGATCCAGCTCGTGGACCTGCCGCCGCTGGCGCCCGCCCTGGTCGAGGGATGGGTCCTGGGTATCGTCCGGAACGCCGATCTCATCCTCTGGGTGGTCGATCTCGGATCTGACGACCTCCTCGAGCAGGTGGAGACAGTCGAGCAGATCCTCGCGCAAGCCAAGATCCTTCCTCGAGGAGCTCGGGAGAGGGTTGAGATCACCGAACCGGGGCAGGTCGTGAAACGGATGCTCATGGTAGCGAACAAGGCAGACCTCCCCGGGGCAACGGATCGCTTCCGACTCCTCCAGGAGCACTCGGGAGGACGTTTTCCACTCCTGATGGTCTCGGCGCTCGCCGGGACCGGTCTGGACAGGATCGCGCCGGTGATCTACGAGGCCTTGGAGGTGCTCCGGATCTATACCAAGCCTCCGGGCAAGGCGACGAACTTCTCCCAACCGGTAGCCCTGCCCAGGGGGAGCACCCTCCTTCACGCGGCCGAGGCCGTCCATAAGGATTTCTCCGCCAAGCTGAAATTCGCTCGGGTCTGGGGGGCCGGCAAATTCGACGGGCAGAAGGTCCACCGGGAGTACCTGGTGCAGGAAGGGGACGTCATCGAATTCCACATCTAAAGGCTAGGACGCAAGAACGCTCGGAGGCTAGGACGCTGGGGCGCATTCTAGCGAGGGGATCGGCGTGGGGTTTTCCGAGGTGCTATGGAAAAAGGCAGAGCCCATCTGGCACAGGACACTCCATCACCCCTTTGTCCGGGGAATCGGCGACGGGACGCTCCCGGTTGACAAATTCAAGTTCTATGTCCGCCAGGATTACATCTTTCTCATCGAGTACAGCCGGGTCCTGGCCCTGGCGACGGCCAAGGGTCCTGATCTCCCGACCATGGGGAGATTCGCCCAGCTGCTCCACGCGACGCTCCACACCGAGATGGCCCTGCACCGGACATATGCCGAGAAATTCGGGATCAGCCGCCATGAGCTCGAGCAGACGAAACCGGCGCCGACGACGGTCGCGTACACGCGACACCTCCTGCAGGTGGCGGCGCTGGGAAGCCTCGGGGAACTCGTCGCCTCGCTCGTCCCCTGCCAATGGGGGTACAGCGAGATCGGGGCCGCGCTCGCACGGCAGGGAGAGCCCAGCAATCAGCCGCTGTATGGGGAATGGATCCGGACCTACGCCTCACCGGAGTTCGCTGCCCTGGCCCAGTGGGTTCGAGCCCTCCTCGACACGATGGGCGAAGACGCGCGAGGGCAGGAGCGGGCCCGGATGGAGGACCATTTTCTCCTCAGCGCCCGGTACGAGCACGCCTTCTGGGACATGAGCTGGCGCATGGAGGCGTGGCCAATCTAAGAAGCAGTCAGCCGTCAGCTATCAGCACTCACCAATAGGCTACTTGGCATTCCTTTGCTGACAGCGGACTGTCGACTGCTGACGGCTTGCCGAAGAGGAGGGGGATGGAGCGGCGGCATAGGCTGACAGAGTGGCGGGTGCTCAAACGATCCGTCGCCTTTTCCTGCCCGTGGTATGATGTTGCCCGAGAAAGGATCCGCCTCCCCACCGATCGCGTCATTGACTACTACTCCATCTCGATCCCCCCATCCGTCATGGTGGTGCCGGTGACTGCGGACGAGCAGATCGTCTTCCTCCGCCAGTACCGATATCCCACGAGGTCGTGGAGCTACGAGCTTCCAGGGGGCAACACCCGCGGCAAGTCCCCCGTGGCGACCGGGAGGCAGGAGCTGTTCGAGGAGACCGGCTACCGCGCAGGGCGATGGACGCGCCTGGGGTTCTTTCACCCTTACTCGGGGATGAGCAATGAGGTCTGTTATGTCTATCTCGCCAGGGACCTCACACCCGGCAAACAGCACCTGGAGGAGCGGGAGTTCATTCAGGTGATCACCATGCCGATCCGCGAGGTGTTCCGACGGGTGGCGGGCAATCGCATCCAGGACGGCATGACCCTGGCGAGCCTCCTCCTGGCCGGATCCCACCTGCAGGGGAGGTCCCGGTGAAGATTGGCGAGTATCTCTTCCGTCAGATCAAGGCGCGAGGGGTGGATCACACCTTTGGGATTCCCGGAGACTTTGCCATCCCCCTCTGGCGGGCCCAGGAGGCTGCGGGCCTTCAGCCCGTCGTGGTGACCCATGAGCCCTCTGCCGGCTTCGCCGCCGATGCCTATGCGAGGTTGCGCGGCCTCGGGGTGGCCCTGGTCACCTTCGGCGCCGGCGGCCTCAACATGGTGAACGCCATCGCCCAGGCCTACGCCGAACGCTCGCCGGTCCTGGTGATCAGCGGGGCACCTGAAATCAGGGGCCGGGACCTCGACGCACTCTTGCATCACCGGGTCAAGACCTTCGACTCTCAGTTGAATGTCTTCCGCGAGGTGACAGTAGAAGCCTTGGCGCTTCACGACCCCACGACCGCGATGGCCAGCATCGATCGGTTGATGGCCACGATCCTCGAACGCAAACGTCCAGGATACCTGGAGGTCCCCAGGGACATGGTGGAGATGGTCGGCCGCCCCTCGGGAAGTAGGGTGAGGGCGAGGCAGCCGGGGAGGGCGGCCCTGCAGGAGGCCATGGCCGAGGTGGTGGCTCGCCTCAACCGCAGCGAGCGACTCGTCATCTACGCCGGAGTGGAGATCGAACGGTTCGACCTCAGGGAGAAACTCATCGCCTTGGTGCAAAAGCTGAACGTCCCCATTGTCACCTCTCTCGAGGGGAAGACCGTCTTCCCGGAGAATCACCCGCACTTCGTCGGCCTCTATATGGGCCAGGTGGGGTCGGGGGTCGCCCGGCAGATGATCGAGCGGGCCGATTGTGTCCTCATGCTGGGTGCCTTCTTGACCGATGTGAACACCGGCGTCTTTACGGCCAAGATAGACCGGGCGAAGCTCATCTCGGCGTCGTCAGAGGAGGTGGTGGTGAGTTATCACCGCTACTCCGAGGTGGGCCTGGTGGACCTCATCGACTATCTTCTTACCTCTCGGGAGGTGCGGTCTCATGCTTTTTCCCCCGTGGTCCATCCCCGAAAGCCCAAGAGGCGCCTGGGGGAGCGGTTGAATTCCCTGACCATCATCGAAGAGATGAACCGTTTCCTGGAGCCGGGGCGGTATATCGTCGTGTCGGATGTGGGGGACTGCCTTTATGCCAGCGTCGATCTCAGGACGGATCACTTCCTCGGGCCCGGATATTACAACAGCATGGGCTTTGGGGTGCCCGCGGCCCTCGCGGCGGCCTTGGCTGTGCCGGAGCGGCGGATCATTGCCTTCGTCGGTGACGGGGGATTTCAGATGACGGGAATGGAACTCGCCACGGTGCGGCACCTCCGCCTCAACCCGATTGTCATCCTCTGGAATAATGGCTGCTACGGGACTTTACAGGCCATCGCCGGTCGCCAGAAGTATTTTGACCTGCCCTCGTGCGACTTTGTGGCGTTGGCCCGATGTCTGGGGGGGGATGGGGTGCGGGTCAAGACGCGGCAGCAGCTCCGTCAGGCCCTGGAGCAGGCCAGGAGGCGCCAGACCTTCTTTCTCATCGACGCGATGCTGCCCTCCGATCAGATGTCACGCACCTGGCAGCGGATTGCTGCCGAGGTGCGATCCCGCATTCGCCCCTGAAAAACCCCCTCGCCTTGCCACAGATGGGTCACTAAAGGAAGCTGCACCTTCGGTCCCTCGCTCCGGGCCTCCCGCGGCGACCCTGAGCGGCGAGACGGTGAGCCTGGCGGCGGAACAGGCGGGGAAATTTGCGGGGCGGTCTCCTCCTTTGGTAGAGTAGGGAGAGTCCGAAGGGACCACAGATGGAGCGGCATCCCGTCGTGCGACACGTATCCTTTAGGCTGAGCCGTGGCTGAGCTGACCGCCAACAACGCACGGTTCCGGCACTTCCGGTCGGTCCGCTGGACCCTTCCGGGCGGCCCCTTGCTGGCGGAGGCCTACCTCCCCGTCGCGGAGTCTGACGCATGCCCGGGGTGTCTCGTCTGCGAGCGGACGACCGGCTGGTTCATGGAGTTTGCCCGCGTCGCGCGAGACCTCGTCGGCACCAACCTGAGGGATTGCCTCCACTGGCAGAGCCTTTACGACAACCCGCACCCCCTCATCCTCCCCGTATCCAATCTGCAGCAGATCAACCGTCAGACAATTCTCCAGCTTGAGCAGGCCTACTACGCGATGCCCGAAGAGACCCGCCCCTTCCTGGAGGAGGTCTGGCCACATGATGGGGGGTTGTCCCAGAGCGAGCGCTTTGAGGATCGCCTCGCCATTGTCACGCGGATGGTGGAGCTGTGGGAGGACGGCCAGTACGTGGGCTGGCCGAGCTAAAGTAAACGCACAAAGTGCGTTTACTTTTGAGCAATAGAGCAGTAGAAGAGTAGACTGATCCGCAAAAAAAATGCTCCATTGCGGTCTATTGTTCTATTGTTCCATTGTCACATGTCACATGATGAAATGCGTTTGTGTTAGTGCCGTTCCAGCACCTCGTACGCACGTCCCGCGGCAGAAATGAAACCCACCTTTCAGATGCAGTGGGTCAACGGCCCGTGGGGGGACCCGGCCCTTCTCGTCCGGATCCGGTGGGCGCGGCGTGCCCTGCTCTTTGATCTGGGCTCTATGGCCACCGTGCCGTCGGGTGATCTCCTACGGGTGAGCGAGGTCTTCGTCTCTCATACCCACCTCGATCACTTCGTCGGTTTCGATCACCTCCTCCGAACGGTCCTGGGTCGCGATCGCATCCTGAGCCTCTTCGGGCCCCCGGGGATCATCGGCAACGTGGAGGGAAAGCTGCGAGGCTACACCTGGAACCTTGTCCAGGGCTACCCCCTGCGTCTCGAGGTCTTTGAGGTCGATCCCGACTGGATCCGAGGGGCGCACTTTGCCTGCAAAGAGGCCTTCCGGCGCCAGGACCTGGCGGCGCGCCCATTCACGGGGGAGCTCTGGGATGAGCCCGGCTTCCGCATCCGGGCAGCGCATCTCGACCATCAGATCCCCTGTCTCGCCTTCGCCATCGAAGAGCCGTTCCATATCAATATCGACAAGGAGCGACTGGCGGGTCTCGACCTGCCGGTAGGACCTTGGCTTGCAGAGCTGAAGGCGAAGATCCGTGCGGGGGTCGGGGACGAGACGCAAATCCCGGTGAGGTGGCCGGGGGGCCGGACGGAGACCTTCTCGCTGGGGGAGCTGAAGGGGGCGATCATCAGCGTGACCCCGGGTCAGAAGATGGCCTACGTGACCGATGCCCTCTACTCGCCCGAGAACGTGGCGCGACTTGTGACGTTGGCCAAGGGGGCAGACGCGCTGTACTGCGAGGCGGCCTACCTGGATCGGCATGCCTCGCTGGCGGCAGAGCGGTTTCACCTCACCGCGCGACAGGCGGGGCTCATCGCCCGGCAGGCGGAGGTCCGTCGCCTGGTCCTCTTTCATTTCTCTCCGCGATACCAAGGAGAGACGGAGGCCTTCCACCGAGAGGCCCGGGAGGCCTTCGGGGGATGGGTGACGGTGCCCGGGGGCCACTGGGACTGAAAGGGTCCGCGTTGGCCTGCCGGAGGCTCACGGGTGTCAAGGGGGGGTCTCGTGTTCCGCCTCTTTTTTAACGTGATCCAGTCGGTGCTGGGGGAGAGGCTGGCCGGCGTGGCAGGCCTGCTGCACTCTGCTGCCGTGCTCCTTCTCGTGGGGGTGTGGTTGCTCCCTCCGGTGATGTGGGGGTTCCGTCGTTGGCGGTCCGCGTATGGTGTCCGCGAGGGGATCGTGGTGCAGTGTTGGAACTGTGGCTATGCGGGCCTTCCCCACGGGCTCGTCTGCCGGCACTGTGGCCGGGAGCTCGAGCTTCCCGGCCTTCTCCGCTTCTCCCTTGGCCTCCGGGCGTGGAGAATAGGAAGGCTGGCCTCGTGGGTGGGGGCCCTCTACCACGGCCTGGGGCTGGTCTGCCTGTACCTCTTTACCGCCTTCTTCGCCTACGAGCTGGACCTCTTCCGACCGGGCCCGGATCTTCGCAGGCTCTTCATCGCCATCGGGACCATCGCCTTGGTGGGGAGCTGTGTCCTCTTTCGCCGTGCCCTCTCGCTTCACTCGGCCGGCCCCGTGGCTCGACTGTCCAATCTGTTCTTCGGCCTCTCTGCACTGGGCTTTGTCCTACTCTTCGTCTTCATCGCCTCGGCGACGGCCCCGGTGGAGGGGCGATACCTGGGGACCCTGCAGAACCATGGGAGTGAGGTCACCTTCAACAACCTTCGGGTCCCGGTCACGGACAAGGGTGCGGGGATCGAATATCTGCAGATCGAGCAGGCCGGGCTTGGCTACCATCGTCTCTTTTTGCTGGCGCTGGAGGGGACCCAGCGCGTCGAGGTGCCGCGCGACCCCATCGCCAGGGTACTTCTCGCCCATCTGGGCGGGGCGGCCGACCGGTACGAGCGGTTGGGCTTCGCGGTGCGGACCCGGGTCGAGCGGCGCGAGTTCACCACGGGCGTCGCGTACGGGGTGTACAGTTCAGGCCGCGAGATCTATTTCCAGCGGCTGCAGTGACCGAGATCGGCGATGGAAACTGAAGAGAGCCGGTGCTTATGTGGAAGCAGAGGATCGAAGCTGATGCAGGAGCCGATCCCGGAGGTTCCGGAATGCCGCCTGGTGGGGCTGGGGGATCGGGTCCCCCGGGATGAACTTCTGGGTGAGCGGATTGACGAAGTGACCATCCTTGGTCAGACGATAATCGAGGTGAGGTCCCGTGGAGAGACCGGTGGAGCCGACGTAGCCGATCACCTGTTTCTGCCGGACACCGGCCCCCTTGCGGATCCCCGGAGGGATCCTGGACAGGTGGTTGTACATGGTCCGGTAGCCCCCCCGATGCTGGATGACGACCGATTTGCCGTTGCCGCCGTTCCACCCGGCGGACTGGACCACGCCGTCGGCGACGGCCCAGACCGGCGTGCCGTGGGGTGCGGCGTAGTCGATGCCGTGGTGCGGCCGCACGCCCCCGAGGATCGGGTGGCGCCGGCGGTGGGTGTAGCCGGAACTGATCCGCGTAAATTGGAGCGGGGAGCGCAGGAAGGTTTTACGCACGGACCGCCCGTCGGGAGTGTAGAAATCGCCCGTGCCCGAGGCGGTCTCGAAGTAGACCCCGGTGTAGACCTTGCCGCGGTTTTCGTATTCGGCGATGAGGATTTTCCCGTAGCGAACGAATGCGGCACCGCTATACGTCTTCTCGACGAGCATGCGGAATCGGTCTCCAGGCTGGGAGTCACTGTTGAAGTCAAAGTCCCAGACGAAGATGTCGACGAACCGGACGGCCAGCTCCGGCTTTTCCCCGAGGGCCTCCATGCTTTCAAAGAGGGACGAGGTGACGGTCCCGGCAATTTCTTCCACCCGTTGCTCGATCGGGACTTCGTGCTGCGTCACCCGATACTCGGCCTGCTCGCGGGTGACCTCGTAGATCTCCAGGGGAGAGGCCCGATACAAGAAATGGGTGAGCGCCCCGGTCTCGTCCAGGGTGGCCTCGAAGGTTGCCCCGGGCCGGATCTTTCGGAGGTTCAGATGGGGGCGGAGGGCTTGGGCGACCTGGTGGGTAATGCGACCTGAGATGCCGTGAGCGCTAAGGACTTGGGCGAGACTCTGTCCTGGTTGAATCGCCCCGTCGATCACCCGGTGCATTGAATGCGAACCGGTGGTTTCTCGATGCTCGGAGGCTGGGGGTGGCAAAGCATCGGATGGGGGGGGTGGCTCCGGGGACTCAGGTGTTCTGTCCGGTGCTCCGGTGAGAGAGGCGACGAGCAGGGCGGTGAGGAAAAAGAATCCGGCAAGGCCGAGGCTCGCCGCTACTCCTCTGTAGCTCCTCCGCACGGCTCGTTCTCTCCCGTGATTATTCCGAAGCGTGAACCCCTCTCTCTTGAGAAGGATGGTTTATACCAGATGATTTAGGGGAGTGCAAGTTATTTTTTAAGGAATATATGAGAGTGTTCTCTACAAGCTACTGAATTGAAAGAGCAGAAACGGGGGAAAGCAGAAGGTCACCGTCGACAATGCTCACAAATGATGGCAGGGTGTTCGCCCCGGACGGACTTGCGGGGAGGCCGGCAGAGGGGTATGATGGCAAAGATCAAAGATCGATGAGGTGGTCCACAACGTTTCAGGCTGTCGACCGGCCTAGCGGCTGGTGGAGGAAGTGATGGTGCACAGGCATCTCTGGGCCGCCCTCGGAGGGTCCCTCGCCGTCCTGGGTCTCTTCGCCCTCGTCGCTGCCGCTTCATGGGATTTCTCCAAGGTCAGGGAGAAGACGAAAGAGCTGACCCGAAAAAACGCCACCTCACTGATCGGAGTCTCCTCTGCCGTCCCCGATGAGGTTCGCCTCGAAGTCGTCGAGATGGTCCAAGCGCTGGAACTGTCACGGGATCGTATCATCCACTTCCTGGATCGGGTCGACGAGGGCATGTTTCCCCCTGAGGAGGGAGTGAGACGGGCCACCGCCGTCGCGAATGCGAGGGCGGAAAAGGAAAGGGAGTTCCTGCAGGCATTGATGACGCGGGTCCCGGCCTCTGTCCTCCAGAAGGTGGAGGGTGCCATGTCGGTCTCGAACGAAAGTTGGCAGGGGATCCTGTCATCACTGCAGGTCCCCCAGGAGGCAGAGGCAAAAGAACCGGACCTGCCGTCGCGCCCCCGCCTCGACCTTTACCTCTTGCCAGGTTCCCGGCCTCCGTCCGATCCTCCGAGTGAATAACCGGCCGGCTACGACCCCCCGACCAAGCTGCGGAGGACGGCCAGGTTGCGGCGGTCAGCCGCAACAGGATCCTCCCCCTTTGGGGTCTCGAGGATCATGGGGATGTGCTGAAGGCGCGGGTCGTTGATGAGGAGACGGAATCCTTCCAGGCCGATCTGCCCTCGGCCGATATGGGCATGACGGTCCACGCGACTCCCCAGATCGCGCTGCGAGTCATTCAGGTGGATGCATGTGACGTGGTCGAGGCCGACGACGCCGTTGAGCTGTCGCATAGTGTCTTCGTATGCCCTCTGGTCCCGGATCTCGTACCCCGCTGCAAAGATATGGCATGTGTCCACGCAGATGCCGACGCGTTCCCGTCGCGTCACGCCCCCTCGGATAGCCGCCAGATGCTCGAAGCGGTAGCCGAGACTCGAACCCTGTCCCGCCGTGGTCTCGAGACAGATCATGACGGGGGAGGCCTGGGGATCCTCGAGGACCGTGTCCAACGCCTCCACGACCCGCGTGATCCCCTCCGCCTCCCCGCTTTCGAGGTGCGCGCCCGGATGGATAATCAGGTACGGGATCTCGAGGACGGCTGCCCGCGCGACCTCGATCCGGAGGGCCTCCAGGGATTTCCTGTGGAGGTCTTTGTCGGGGGAAGCGAGGTTGATCAGGTAGGAGTCGTGAGCCAGGATGGGATCGATGCTGGTCCGCTGGCGGTTGGTCTTGTACGCTCTGATCTCCCGCTCCGTGAGGGGCGCGGCCCGCCACTGGTTGTTGTTCTTGGTAAAGATCTGCATGGCATCGCAGCCGACCTCCTCCCCGCGGAGAAAGGCCTTGTCCACGCCGCCCGCGATGGACATGTGCGCCCCCAGGCGAGGCCCTTTCCAATCGGACCCTTTGAGGCGTGGACCGTGGTGGGGGGGTAGCGCAGATTCTTTCCGCATCGCGAGATCTCGTTCATAGTTCATCGTTCATGGTTCAGGGTAGCCAGGAAGATGATCGGAGTCCTCGCGTGGATGGGGAAGAGCACTGGGTCAGGTCTCTGGCCATGAACCCTGAACTCTGAACCGTGAACCATCCCGGAGCATCCCCAGCCGGCAGAGGGCGAAGTCGTATTTGACCGGATCCGCCGGGTCGAACTGTTTCAGGTTCTCGGTGATTTCGAGGGCCATGGCCAGGCCTGGGCTCTTCATCCGGGTCAGGCGGAGCCGCCGTGAGACCTGGGCCACGTGCGTATCCAGGGGGATGATCAGCTTCGCCGGCGGCAGCTCGGGCCACAGGCCGAAGTCGATGTGATCCTGCCGGACCATCCAGCGAAGGAAAAGGTGCAGGCGCTTGCACGCCCCTCCACGCGCCGGTGAGGGGAGGAGATGATGCATCCCTGGCGAGAGGTGTCCTTTGCCATAGACCGGTCGCGGGTCGAGCCGCAGGACCTTGGTGACGAAGGCGGTGAGCGCCGGTCGCGTGTCCTCGTCCCGGTCCCGGTATCCGGCGAGGTAGCAGGCCCGGAGCGAGCCGTAGCGCTCGAGGGTCTGGCGGAGGAACCAGAGCAGGCAGATCGCATCTCGAGCGGCGTTAAAGCGGTATGAAAACGTGCGGAGGCGCTCGGCGTCCCGCCTGGGGTCGAAGGCAAGCAGCGACCCGTAGGGGTGATCCCCCAGGACCGCGAGCAGGGTATCGATCGGGGGGGTGAATCCCTCGACCCGGCCGTACGCAAAGCAACTGGCGATGAAGCCCACTACCTCGATGTCTTCCGGCCGGTGGTAGCGGTGGGGGAATTGAGCGGCCGACGTCGGGATGTAGCTCAGATCGTAGGTGGCGTACAGCCGGTCGAGATAGGCCTTGATGTTCGGAGGAGCGACCCTCGGCTGGGCCGCCATGGGCTAGCGCTCCCGCACCGGGACCTGCTTCTCCATGAAGCCGATGGCATAGGGGCAGATGATATGGGCCTTCTCGATGTGGTCGTTGGACTTATAGTAGGCGCCGACCCGGATGGAGTAGCCGTTGACCGCGCCAGAGAGGGTGCCTTTGACGTACCCCCAGGGTCTCGGCTTGCGGATGTCGTTGATCGCCACCACGATCCCGACGGTCCCATCGGTAAAGTACTTTTCGTCCTCCTTCGATAGCTCGGTCGTGGCCCGGGTCAGCCCGTACTTGGAGTGGGAGTGGTAGTCTCCGACGCACTCCCATCGGGTGGTGCTTCGGACCGCATCCTCCACGCGCTGGCTGCGCTTCCAGTCCATGTGGACCTCCCGGTACTTTCGATTCGCCGTCTGATACGGGACCGCAAACTCCACAAACACGCGCTCCGACGTACTGTGGCCGAGGAGAATGCCAAAGCACTCCCGCCGGAACACCTCGATGGTCGAGACGAGTAGCCCGAAGAAGGCATTTTCACTCAGATAGACTTCCATGTCCGATCCTTGCCGGGAAGGTGAGACGGCCACTGCGTCGTCTCGCTTCCCAAGCTGTGAAGCTCGCTTGGAACGCCAACAATTAGTGGTTTTGGTGTCCGGTGAACAAGGCAGTTCTGGCATCCTGCGGCCACAAAAAGGATAGCCCAGGCGCTCAGGACTGGCAAGCCAAATTTTGCTTGACCGAATCTAAAAATATGTCAGAATATTGTAAAATAGTATTTTCAGAAAAGAGAGGTTTTTCACTGTTTCGTGTGGTCATCAAGGATCGGGGGCAGCTCACCATACCAGCTAAGCTGAGGAAAAGCTTGGGGCTGAGGGCCGGAGACCTCCTTGAGGTTGAAGTCAGGGGGGGCTACATCGTCTTGAAACCACTCGAGGTCTTGGAACGGGGGGCGGACAGGGCGGAAGAGTCCCCTGAGGAAGGACCGGCCGCGTGAAGCCCGTTGTCGTGGTGCATGGTGGTGCAGGCCGTGTTCCGGAAGAGGACGAGGAGGAGCGATGGGAGGGCTGCAGGCGGGCAGCCCTCGCCGGATGGCGGCGCCTTCTCCAGGGCGGGTCAGCGTTGGATGCGGTGGAGGAGGCAGTGGCCTTTTTGGAGGATCACCCTCTGTTTAACGCCGGAAGGGGTTCCGTGCTCAATGCCGTGGGAGAGGTCGAGATGGATGCCTCGCTCATGGACGGCGGGCGCTTGCACGCGGGGGCGGTGGGCGCGGTGCGGAACCTTCGTAATCCCATTCGACTGGCCCGCCGCGTTCTCGACGACGGGAGGCATATTCTGCTGGTAGCGGAGGGGGCGGACCGGTTTGCGCGCGATATCGGGATCTCGGGCTGCTCTGGCGAGGAGCTCATCACAGAGCGGCAGCGCATGCGATGGGAGGCGATGACAGACAGCCCCGGGACGGTCGGCGCGGTGGCGGTGGATGGGGCCGGGGGTATTGCGGCGGCCACCTCCACAGGGGGCCTCCTTCGCAAGCGGCCGGGGCGCGTGGGGGACAGCGCCTTGATCGGGGCAGGAACCTACGCTGACCACCTCTTGGGCGCGGCCTCGGTGACGGGCCATGGCGAGGCCATTATGCGGGTGGTGTTAGCCAAGACCGCCGTCGATCTCTTGGCCGGAGACCGTCATCCTCAGGATGCGGCACGCCTCGCGATGGCGGTCCTCGGTGAGCGAGGCCAGGGCGAGGGTGGAATCATCCTGGTTGATCACCGGGGGCGCGTGGGGCATGCCCATAACGCCCCACTGATGTCCTGCGCCTTCATGGACGAGAGTGCTGGGGTGCCGGGCCTTCTTCGGTGAATTGTGGCGAGCAGCCGTGAGCGACCAGGCGCCTTTACAGCCGGAGGGCGTTGCGCTACCATGGCTTTGCGTCGAGGCTCTCGTCGCCGAGAAGATCACGACGCTCCCGTGATGCGCTCAGGGACGCTCGATCAGAATCGCCGTCCCCTCGACCTTGATGTGGTAGCTCGGAACAGGATCGGGGGCGGGCGGGCCAATGACCTCACCGCTCTTGACATCAAACTGGGCCCCGTGCCATGGACACGTGACCACGTCCCCGTCCAGGTCCCCCTCTGACAGGGGGCCGCCCGAGTGGGTGCAGACGTCCCCGATGGCACAGAAGGTCCCGTTGACGTTAAAGAGGGCGATCCGTTCCCCTTCCAGTTCCACCAGGATTCCCGTTCCGGCAGCGACATCCTTGGTCTCAGCTACTTTGACGAACTTGCCCATATAGACCCCCTTCGCGATGGGTGACATCGGATGGCTAGCGCTCAGCTTGCGGGGAACGGTATCAGAGAGACGGTGTAATTGACAAGAGGGTAGTATGAGGCTTCAGGGAAAGGTGGCCCTGGTAACCGGCGGGAGTCAAGGGGTCGGCAGAGCGGTCGCCGCCGCCTACGCGAGGGAGGGGGCCACGGTCATCGTGACGGCGAGGCATCTCGAACGCCTCGAAGGGGCGGCGGCGGAGATCCGGAAGGGGGGAGGGAACGTCGTACCGCTTCGCGCGGATGTGGCCGATCGGCAGCAGGTGCAGCAGTTGGCTGGGGAGATCAAGAGGCGATTCGATGGATTACACGTCCTGGTGAACAACGCGTCCCTCCTCGGCCCCCGGGTGCCCATCGTGGAATACCCGGAAGAAGATTGGCAAGGAGTCATCGCCGTCAACCTGCACGGCCCGTTCTTTGTCATCAAGGCCTGCCTCCCTCTGATGATCCCGACCGGTGGAGGCTCCATTATCAATGTGAGCTCCGGAGTCGGCCGCATCGGCAAGCCTCGCTGGGGAGCCTACGCCGCATCCAAGTTTGCCCTGGAAGGGCTCACGCAGGTCCTGGCCGCTGAACTGCTGCCGTTTCATATCCGGGTCAACGCGGTCAATCCAGGCGGGACCCGCACCGGCATGCGGGCGGCCGCCTACCCCGAGGAGGACCCGCTGACCCTGCCGACCCCCGAGCAGATCACCCCGGTCTTCGTCTATCTCGCCTCCGACGAATCCCGCGACGTCACCGGCAAGTCCTTCGAGGCCCGCGATTTCATGAGCCGCTAGGCTCTACGGCGGAGTGGGTTGGGTGAAGATCAGGAGGAGGGTGGGCTCCAGATCGGCGTTCAAGTGAAAAATCCGGTTCCAGACGGCGTTGTTGTCATTGATGATATATAGCCGCCCCGTGGCCGCATCGAAGTGGATTCCCTCGTAATTCGCTCCCCCATCTTGCCGAAACGATTCCGGGACGTCACCTCGACCCTTCGCGCCTTCCTTGACCCGGTCGAGGTCCAGCACGCAGGCCCTGACGGCCTGATCCCCGACCTGCACCTCACACACCTTGTTGAAGTGCTCGATGAGTCCGAACGCCGTGTTCAGGACCAGGAGCCGCGTTCCGTGGGGATCACGGAAGGAGATGCCGGGGGTGCGCCCGTCCAGGGCGGGGAATGGCAGGGAACTGCAGCGGCGGTCAGAGGCGAGGCACCGGTACAGTCTCTTGGTCGGCGACCCCTTACCCTCTTCCAGCGTCAACAGGCCGCCCGAAGAGGCGGCGAGCGCCTCCAAGCCGTCGTTGGCGCTCCGGTTCCTGTCCGGGACACAGAGGACGTCCTTGACGGTGGCCCGGGGGGTGGCGCCAGTGGGATCAACGACCTCGGTGATGAGGATGGCCCGGTAGTTTTCGGAAAGCAGGAAGAAAAGACCTCCCGCATCCGCTGCGATCCCCTCGAGATCTAAACGGTTTCCCCGATGGCTCCTGCACGCCGACAGTGCCTGCCAAATAGCCGGAGAGATGTGGAGAGGGGTCTCCCGGGCGGCAGCCACTCTTTCCCGGCTTGAAAGGTCCAGCCGGTAGATGGCGGCATCGTTCTTGTCCGAGACGGTCCAGAGATACCCTGCGAACCCGGTGAGCCCGGAGGCCTCGCGGAGATACCCCCCGTCGGCAAGCCGGACCTCCCGCACCTCTTGCAGGAGGAAGTGCGGCTCACAGGCCTGTTCGGAACAGGCGAGAGCGGCGCTCCACACGCCCAGGCCGAGCAGGGGCAGCAACGAAAACACGCGCGCCGCGACAGAGCGCCAGACGGTCGGTGCGAAAAAACATGATGCCCGGGAAGACCCTCCCGGGCACTCATGCGGGGGACGCGTCGTCCCGTCCATTAGGAAGACGATGTCAGCTTTGCCCGCTCGCGCTGGAAGGCCTCCTTCCCCGCCTCGAAAGCGGACAAGACGGCCTCACGGCCCTGGTCCACGGCATCTTCCACCCGGTCCCGGACCTCCTCGGCCACATCGAGGGCCCGCTCCTGCAGCTCATCGGTAAACCGCCGGATCCGCACCCGGGTGCGCTTTCCCGATTCCGGAGCGTAGAGCAGGGTGGCCAGCGCTCCAAAGGCACCCCCGAGCAGAAACGCGAGTAGCACGGCCGCTCCGCCAAATCCACGGTCATCGCTCATCGACACTCACCTCCTCTTCACAAAGGTCCGCAAAAAGATCCTCCGAAGGAGAGACCAACTTCCCGTTTTGAGCCCAACCATCAAGGCCCCGAAAGACAGGAGACGGGGATGCAGGCCGGTCCGGATGATGTCGCTCGTGTTTCGGAGCGTCTCCCCGAAACCCTCCAGGGCGTCGGCGGTGTTGCTCACCTTGTCCATGTTCTTGAGGACGCCGGTCGAGATCTCGTTCAGGTTCCTGGCTGCCTCCCGGATCTCGCCGAGGGTCAGACGCACGTCCCCCTCCGTCGATTGAAGAAACTGGTCGAGCCGGCTGAGTAACTGCTGAACCTGGCGCACGAGGGGGAACAGGGCGAACACCGTCACCGAGATCACGACCGCGATGAAGCTGATCGCGACGACGATAATGATGACGGCCAGGTCCTCTCTCATGCGATGACTCCCTGCCCTGTGAGCGCCGTGATGGCCTCTCCCTCGAGCCCCAGCCACGCCTTCAGCACCTCGGCCGTGTGCTCACCGAGCCGTGGCGCTGGGCGGTCAGCACGGCTGGGGGTCCGCGAGAGCCTGACGGGAGAGGACGGGACGCGCACGGCGCCCACCCCGGGATGGTCGATGGTGGTGATCATTCCTCGCGCCTCGACCTGCGGGTCCGCCACCACCTGATCGATGGTGTTGATGGGCCCGCACGGGATGTCCGCCTTCTCCATGATCGCCATCCATTCTCGGACCGTTCGCGTCCTGGCGATCTCGGCGATGAAGGGTTGCAGTGCTCCGTGGTTTTCGGCGCGCAGCGCGTTCGTGGCAAAGCGCCGGTCCTCGAACAGGTCTTCACGACCGATGACTCGGCAGAAACGCTCCCAATGGGGGGTCCCCACGGCGAAGATCACGTAGCCGTCCTTGGCCTCAAAGGCCTCAAAGGGGGCGATAGACGGATGCCGCGCGCCGAGCGGTCCCGGGATCTCGCCGGTGGTCGTGTACCGGATGATCGCATTCTCGAGCAGGGCAACCTGACAATCGAGCATCCCGATGTCCACCATCTGTCCCTCGCCCGTGTGCTCCCGGGCCTGGAGCGCGGCGAGGATCCCGATCGCCGTAAACAGGCCGCCGGCCAGATCCCCGATCGCCGGACCGGTCTTCAAGGGTCTCCCCCCCGGCTCGCCCGTGATAGACATGACCCCGCCCATGCCTTGGATCACCATGTCATACGCCCCCCGCTGCCGGTAGGGCCCGGTCTGGCCAAAGCCGGAACACGCGGCATAGATCAGCTTGGGGTTGCGCGTGGCTACCATCTCGTAGCCGAGGCCGAGTCGGTCCATGGTCCCGGGACGAAAATTTTCCACCAGGACGTCGGCCCGGGCGATGAGCTCGGCGGCCAGATCGCGCCCCCGCGGATCTTTGATATTGAGGGCGACACTCTTTTTGCCGCGGTTCAGGCTCGTGAAATAGGTGCTCAGTCCCTTGAGGAAGGGGCCGACGCCCCGGGCCTCGTCCCCCGACGTGAGCTCCTCGATCTTCACCACCTCGGCCCCGAGATCCGCCAGGATCATGGTGCAGTACGGTCCCGCCAGGATCCGGGAGAAGTCGACGACCTTCACGCCCTCGAGCGCCTGCATGAGTTGTGCCGCTCATGGTTCAGCGTTCATAATGAACGCTGAACTACCGCCGCCTTGGTGAAGACGATCCGGTCGCCCTCGGCATCGACGACGACGTGATCGCCCTCCCTGAATTCCCCCTCCAGGATTTTCGCGGCCAGGGGGTCGAGCACCATCCGCTGCAGCGCGCGCTTGAGGGGCCGGGCCCCGTAGACCGGGTCGAAGCCGACCTCGGCCAGGTGCTGCTTGGCGGCCTCCGACAGGGTCACCTGCATCTTCCGCTCGGCGAGCCTTTTGGCCAGCTGCCGGAGCTGGATCTCGACGATCTGCGTGATCTCACGCATGCCGAGGCGGTGGAAGATGATCACCTCGTCGATGCGGTTCAAGAACTCCGGCCGGAAGTGGGCCCGGAGCGTGTCCCAGATCCGTTCATGGATCTTCTCCTCATCGGATATCTCCTGGATCAGGTGACTCCCCAGGTTCGAGGTCATGATGATGATGGTGTTCCGGAAGTCGACGGCCCGGCCATGCCCGTCGGTGAGGCGCCCGTCATCCAGGATCTGGAGGAGCAGGTTAAAGACATCGGCGTGCGCTTTCTCGATCTCGTCGCAGAGGAGCACGGAATAGGGCCGGCGCCGCACCGCCTCGGTGAGTTGCCCCCCCTCCTCGTAGCCCACGTAGCCCGGCGGAGCGCCGATGAGCCGGGAGACGGTGTGCTTCTCCATGTATTCCGACATGTCCAGGCGGATCATGGCCCGCTCATCGTCAAAGAGGAACTCGGCGAGCGCCCTGGCGAGTTCCGTCTTGCCCACGCCTGTCGGCCCCAGGAAAATGAACGACCCCAGGGGACGCTTCGGGTCCTGCAGACCTGAGCGGGCCCGGCGAATGGCGTTGGCGACGGCGCTGATCGCCTCATCCTGGCCGACCACGCGCTCGCGGATCTTCTCCTCCATCCGAAGGAGCTTCTGCGTCTCGCCCTCCAGCAGCCGGGTGACGGGGATGCCCGTCCACTTCGCCACGACCTCAGCGATATCCTCCTCGTCCACCTCCTCCTTGAGCATCATGCCTTCCTTCTGGATGGCCTCGACCTTCGCCCGCTCGGCCTCCAGCTCTTTCTGAAGCTGGGCGATGACCCCATAGCGCAGCTCGGCCACCTTGCCCAGGTCGCCCTTCCGCTCGGCTTGCTGCTCCTCCACCCGCTTCTGCTCCAGGCGCTCTTTAATCTCTCGCATCTTCTTGATGATGGCCTTCTCCCGCTCCCATCGAGCTTTCAAGGCCCCCGATCGCTCCCGGAGATTCGCTAGCTCCCCCTCCAGGTGCGCCAGGCGCTCGCGGGAACCGGGATCGGTCTCCTTGCGGAGGGCCTCCCGTTCCACCTCGAGCTGTCGGATCCGTCGCTCGACCTCGTCGATCTCGGTTGGCATGCTGTCGATCTCCATGCGCAGCCGCGAGGCGGCCTCGTCGACGAGATCGATGGCCTTGTCCGGCAGGAATCGGTCGCTGATGTAGCGGTGGCTCAAGACCGCGGCGGCCACCAGGGCCGAGTCCTTGATCCGGACGCCGTGATGCACCTCGTACTTCTCTTTGAGGCCGCGGAGGATCGAGATGGTGTCGTCGACCGACGGCTCCCCGACGACGATCGGCTGGAATCGCCGTTCGAGCGCCGGATCCTTCTCGATCCGCTTCCGGTACTCATCCAGGGTGGTGGCGCCGATGCAGCGGAGTTCGCCGCGGGCCAGGGCCGGCTTGAGCATATTCGAGGCGTCCACCGCCCCTTCCGCGCCCCCGGCCCCGACCAGGGTGTGCAGCTCGTCGATGAAGCAGATGATCTGCCCCTCGGATTCGGTGATCTCCTTGAGGACCGCCTTGAGCCGGTCCTCGAATTCACCCCGGTATTTCGAGCCGGCGACGAGCGCGCCGATGTCTAACGCGACGACCCGCTTGTTCTTCAGGGTTTCGGGGACATCGCCGTTGACGATCCGCTGCGCCAGCCCTTCGACGATGGCGGTCTTCCCCACGCCCGGCTCGCCGATCAGGACGGGGTTGTTCTTCGTCCGACGGGATAGGACCTGGATGACACGCCGGATTTCGTCATCGCGCCCGATGACCGGGTCCAGCTTCCCCTTCCGCGCCAGATCCGTCAGATCCCGGCTATACCGCTCGAGGGCCTGGTACTTTTCCTCCGGATGCGGGTCGGTGACCCGCTGCCCGCCGCGGAGCGCAGTCAGGGCCGCGTAGATCCTGTCCTTGCTGACGCCGGCCTCCTTCAGGATCCGCTCCGCGGCCCCACCGGCCTGGTCCACCATGATCAGGAGGAGATGTTCGGTCGAGACGTACTGATCCTTCAGGTGTGTCGCCTCTTGGAGGGCCGCGTCCAGGACCTTTTGGAGTCGGGGGGTGATATACTCTGCGCCTCCTCCGCCCTGCACCTTGGGGCGCCGTGCCAAGTCTTCCGTGAGTTGGGTACGCAGCTGGTGCAGATTCGCGCCGAGCTTCTGGAGGAGCGGGGGGATCACCCCGTCAGGCTGTTCGACCAGGGCCAGCAGGAGATGCTCCACATCGATGGCCTGATGGCCCATCTCGACTGCCTGGCGACGGGCGGCATCGATGGCCTCCTGGGCCTTCACGGTGAATTGATCGAGGCGCATGCGTTCTTTCCTCTCAACACGGGGAAAGATAAGGCTAGCACGCTGCGAGAGCGCTTGTCAATTGGCCCACCAGGCCCCCTCTTCGCCACCGACCCGCTGGACCGATTCATTGACAACTCTTGTCTCCTCTCTCTATCATAGGGCGGGACCAGGAGAGGCAGGGGGGGTCAGAGTCGAGATGACCAAAGCAGAGCGGATCCACAGAGCGGTAGAGCGAAGACCGGTGGACCGCCCCCCCGTGAGCTTTTGGCGTCATTTTCCCCACCTCGACGAGGATCCCTTCGCCCTCGCCGAGGCGGTACTCGCCTTTCACGCCCGATACGACCTCGATTTCATCAAGGTGATGCCCACCGGCGTCTACTGCGTCGAGGACTGGGGCTGCCGGGTCGCCTACGAGGGGGACATCGACGGCTCCCGGGTCTGTCTCGATCACGCGGTCAGGCGCCCGGGCGACTGGGCAAACCTCCGCCCCCTGGACCCCGAGGCGGGGGCGTTGGGTCGGGAGCTCACGTGTCTCCGTCAGGTGGTGAAGGGGCGGCCCGATGACGCGCCGGTCCTTCAGACGATATTCAGCCCCCTCTCCATCGCGAAGAAGCTCGCCGGCGACGAGCGATTTCTGGCGGACCTCCGGGAAAGACCCGCACTGATCCATGGGGCTCTTGAGGTGATCACCGAGACGATGAGTCGGTATGCGGCCGCCTGCCTGCAATCGGGAGGGGATGGGATCTTTTTCGCGACCCAGGTGGCATCGTCCGGTCTCTTGACCGCCGACGAGCATCACCGCTTTGCGGAACCGTACGACCGACGGATCCTGGAGCAGGTGGCCGGGCGGAGCCCCTTTTCGGTCCTGCACGTCCACGGCCTGGACATCCCATTTGACGTGATGGCGGCCTACCCGGTTCCGGCCATTAACTGGCACGACCGGCGCACGTCGCCCTCCCTTCGTGAGGCACAGCAGCGCTATCGCGGCGCGGTCGTGGGGGGACTCAATGAGGTCGAGACCCTTCGGGACGGGCCCGAGGCGGCCGTGCGGGCTCAGGTGAAGGATGCCGTGGCGCAGACGGGAGGTCTCGGGCATATCCTGGCCCCGGGATGTGTCGTTCCTCTGGACGTTCCCGAGACCTCTCTCGAGGCGGTCCGAGCCGCAGTCGAGGACCTGCAATGACCGGCCATTCGGTGGAAGAGGCGATCCGAGCCGTTCGCGAGGGGCGGATGGTGGTCCTGGCCGACGACGAGGCCAAGGAGAGTGAGGGGGTGCTGGTCTTGTCGGCCGAGCGGGCGACCCCTGAGGCGATCAACTTCATGGCCCGGGAGGCCAGGGGGATCATCTGTGTCGCCCTCAACGGGGGGCGACTCGATGTCCTCAAGATCCCGATCATGGTCCCGGAGCGGCAGGGGTCCGGTGACATCACCTATTGTGTGTCGGTGGATGCCAGGGCGGGAACGACGACCGGCATCTCTGCCTTTGACCGGGCCGTCACCATTCAGACGCTCGTTGATCCCAAGGCCCGGCCCGAGGATCTGGTCCGGCCTGGTCACATCTTTCCGCTCCGCGCCATGGAAGGGGGGGTCCTGACGCGGGCAGGGCAGGCAGAGGCCGCCCTCGATCTCTGTCGGTTGGCGGGGCTCTACCCAGGCGCGGTCCTCTGCGCCATCCTGACGGACGCAGGGGAGGCTGCGCGTCTAACAGACCTTCAGGCCTTTGCCGAGCGCCATCACCTGGTGAGCCTGACCGTCAAGGCCCTCATCGACTTCCGGATGCGGCGCGACAAGCTCGTCACACGCATCGCGAGCACGACCTTTCCCACCCGCCACGGCACGTTTCGGGGGATCCTGTATGAAAGTCAGATGGATGGGCGGCACCATCTGGCCCTGATCCTCGGGGATGTGGCCGCAGCGGAAGACGTCCTAGTGAGGGTTCAGTCGGAGTGTCTCCTCGGTGACGCCCTCGGGTCCTTGCGCTGCGGCTGCGGGGAGAAGCTTCAGGCCTCGCTGGAGCTCATCAGCGAGGCGGGGAAAGGGGTGCTGGTGTACATCCGTGAGGCATCCGGCGGAGTAGGGTGGGCAAGCCACCTGACCGACTCCGAGGGGCCCAGGCCTGATGCGTCTCCTCGAGGTCGCATGGATCTCCGCGAGTATGGGATCGGCGCCCAGATCCTGGTGGACTTGGGACTCAGCCGGATTCGCCTGCTGACCAGCAATCCTCGGCGCATTGTGGGACTCGACGGTTTCGGGCTTACCGTGGTGGAATGGGTTCCCATTCCGACAGGGCGGAAAGCGAGGAGCGCGCCGTGAGCGGGTGCCTCTTTTGTCAGATCGCTCGAGGGGAGCGGACGTCGCACACGATCTTTGCCGGGGACGGGGTGGTGGCGTTCCTCGATATCTTTCCCTGCACGCCGGGGCACACACTGGTCATTCCGCGCCAGCACTACGCCACCCTCAGCGAGATGCCCGCTGAAGAAGTGGGGAAGCTCTTTCAGGTTGCCGCGATGGTCGCGGCAAAGGTGCAGAGCGCGTTAGGCGCGGCCGGCTTCAACCTGGGGATCAATAATGGTAAGGCGGCTGGCCAAGAGGTCTTCCATGTCCACATTCACATCATCCCGCGCTATCCGGACGATGGCGGCGGGAGCATGAAGAGCGTGGCGCATTTCAAAGGCAAGGAGAGCCTCGAGCAGATCGCCGCCAAACTCCGCCCCACGTTCTCCTCGTCCTAGCGTTTCTCCCGCGCACTTGCTGTATCGGAAGACCCAACCCCCAAGCCTGCGGTTCTGCCGTTTATATTTTTTGTGATTTTCGTGCCTTCGAATAGCACGTTTGACTCCTAAAAGGTAAACTTAGGCTTGACTCTTTCATGTTTATTGAGTAAATTGTGCACCGGGGGTGCACGAAATTGGTCACAAAAGTAAAAAAGTCGGTAAAGACGCTCGGGCCCCAGGCCGCGGGGTTGGTCACCACACTCCACGAACGCAACCAGACCATCTTCGGCGTCCGGGACGTGAGGGCCATAACTGGGCTAAGAGACGCCTCAGCCCGCAGCTTTGTGCGGAAGCTCGTTGACAGGGGTCTGGTGACAAGGCTAAAGCCAGGACTCTACATTCTCGTTCCCTTCGAGATGGGGCGGGACCGGGAATATATGGGCGATCCATTCCTTGTGGTGAAGGCCCTGGTGGGCGGAAGGGACTACTACCTCTCCCATGCGACAGCCATGGAGATTCACCAGATGGTCACCCAGCCACAGCTCGTCGTCTACGTAAGTACCCCCGAGCGATTGCCGCCCCGCGCGATAATGGGGACCGAGTTCCGGTTCGTCTTTTGCAGGAAGAAATCTCTCTTCGGCATCGTCGAGCACTGGGTGACGAAACAGGAAAAGGTGCAGGTGAGCGACCTGGAGCGCACGGTCATTGACGGACTCAAGAGACCCGAATACTGCGGCGGACTCACGGAAGTCGCCAAGGGTCTTTGGATGCAGCAACATAGGATGAGCCCGGAACGTCTGATGCGTTACGCGATCCGCCTCAAGGTGGGCGCAGTGATCCGACGGCTCGGGTTCTTGCTGGAGTTGTATGGGACTGCTACGCAAGAGACTACAAAGGTGCTTCGGGACTGTCTCACAAACAGTTATGCTCCTCTCGATCCGGCCCTCCCTGCCGACGGGAAGCATCTGCACCGCTGGCGTCTTCACCTGAACGTGGAGCCTGATGAACTGCTCTCGGTTGTGAGGACCTGATTCCATGATCCCCCAGCGCAACCTCTCCCGTCTGTCGAATCGACTGATGCGGGGAGGAGGCCGGCGAATCTCGGAAAGGGTGTTGGAGCGAGATTACTGTCTGTCTTGGTTCCTCGTGGGCCTGTCACGGAGTCCGCTGCGGGAGCGACTCTTATTCAAGGGTGGGACGGCCCTCAAAAAGTGCTACTTTCCGGAGTATCGCTTCTCCGAGGACCTGGATTTCACGTTGGCAGAGGAGGTGCCGTTCGAGACTATCCGGGCGGAACTGGAAGTCGTGTTTACGGAAACCTATCGAGCGTCTGGCGTGGTCTTTCGGTATGCGCGCGAGGATCGACACGCCCATGTCAACAGTCATACGTTCTACCTCGGCTATGAAGGACCTCTGCCGGGCGAGTCCTCCGGGAAGGAGGTCAAGACTGACATCACTATTCGGGAAGAGGTAGTCTTTCCGATTGAAGAACGGCCCCTGCTCCGGGGCTACGAGGAGTACGATGACGTTCCGGAAAGAGCCGTGATCAAGGTGTATTCGCTTCGTGAAATTACGGCAGAGAAGGCAATCGCTCTTGTCGACAGAGCCAGGAACGAACCTCGCGACCTGTACGATCTCTGGTATTTGACCGAACATGGTCACACAGACCTCAACAAATTGACGAGTGCGATCACCCGCAAACTCGCGTTTCGGGGCCAGGATGTCAAATCGCTCCAACGGCAGCTCGCAGCTAAGGAGCAGCGTCTTCGCGCGTTATGGAGTCGGCGGCTAGCGGGGCAGATCACACCCCTGCCGGAATTTGATGGGGTCTTTAGGGCGGTTCGGAGAGCCTTTCGTCAAGCCCGATTCGGCTAGATCAAGTTGTCGCGAGATCCACTATTGGCATACCGTGGATGCACCTGGGGAAGGAGGGCAGCCAGCGGTGGTCAAAAGGAAGTCGGCAAAGGACAAAGCAGCCCGCCTAGCAGTAGTGGACGAAATCCGGGCCAGGAACCAGGACACGCGACTCTCGGAGGTCAAAAAGGACGTGGCGGACG
>Ga0209001_1000024_pt1 | contig 30452 bp, 73 predicted proteins | sample Rifsed13ft2_FD_184006 | JGI IMG/M metagenome (GOLD analysis project Ga0209001, IMG submission 184006) | Soil microbial communities from Rifle, Colorado, USA - sediment 13ft 2 (SPAdes) (version 2) | ecosystem: Environmental > Terrestrial > Deep subsurface > Rock core/Sediment | place: Rifle...
AAGTGCTATATTAGTAACAAGCCCTATGTTATTTGATTTTGATTCTGGATTAGAGCATACTACACATACGCCAACATTTGCGGAACTTGATGGTAATTGTCCTATGATGAAACAATGGTTAGAAATAAACCCCCGTGCGTGGTATATGGACGAAAAGATATTACGATATAATTTCATATGTGGTAAATAATGGAAAGCCAGATTATATTAGGAGATTGTCTAGAAAAGCTTGATGCTATAAAAAGCGAATGTGTGGATTTAATAATCACAAGCCCTCCATATAACTTAGGCAATACACATCATACAGAAAACTTTCGGCACAAGGAATACGATGACGATATGCCAGAAGCCGAATATCAAGCATGGCAAGCTAATGTAATGAACGAATGTTATAGAGTTCTTAAACCAAATGGTTCAATGTTCTATAATCATAAGAATAGAATAAAGAAAGGTGTTCAGATTACGCCATATGAATGGATCTTTAGAACCCATTTCTATGTAAAACAAGAACTGGTATGGTTCAATGGATCGCCAAACTTTGATAAGATAAGATTCTATCCAATGACGGAAAGAGTATACTGGCTAGTAAAAGATAAGAATACAAAATTAATCAATACGATAAACCACAACGATGTATTTACTAGAGAAGATTGGAAGCCCGAGGGAACGAAAGGTATATTTAAGAGGGCATTTCCAGTTAAAATGGTTGATGATTTGATAGCGTGTTTTCCAGAAGCAGAGGTTATTCTCGATCCATTCGCAGGCTCGGGAACTGTAGCAGTATCTGCAATGAAGGCAAATAAGAAATTTATCTGTATTGAAAAAGATCCAGAGCATTATGATATAATGAATAAGCGTTTAGACGAGATAACTTGTTATAGGCAAACACACCAAGAGGCATTTTATGGAAAATAAGATAATACAAGGCGATTGTTTAGAAAAAATGAAGGAATTACAAGCAGAATCTATTGATTTGATTGTAACAGACCCGCCTTATGGATATTCATTTATGGGGAAAGATTGGGATAAAGTAGTAGTTGGAGTACCAACATGGAAGGAATGTTTAAGGGTTCTAAAGCCGGGCGGATTTGCATTTGTAATGTCAGCACCAAGACAAGACGTATTAGCACACATGATGATTAATTTATCTGATGCGGGATTTGAAACAGGATTTACTTCTATTTATTGGGCTTATGCAACAGGAATGCCAAAATCCATGAACATGGCAAAAGCAGTTGATAAGAAACTTGGAATAGAACAAGTGAAGGAAGAATATGAACATCCACAACGTATGAATAGATCATATACTGCAAGCGTAGGATTTTCTGAAGTAGATGATAGAAAAGGAGATCATACAAGAGGTGTTGCAACATCTGAAGAAGCAAAAAAACTAGATGGAAGTTATGCTGGATACCAGCCAAAACCAGCGGTTGAAGTTATTATAGTTTGTATGAAACTACTTAACAAAAAGAACTATGTTGAACAGGCACTTTACAACGGAAAAGGAATAACATGGTTAAACGATTGTAGGATACCATATACAAGCGAAGCAGATATGCCAGCTACTCGCGTACAAGGAGAAAGAACAAGTGATTCTGTATTCAATAAAGAAACATGTGGATTTAATAAACCAGTAACTATGGAACCAAGTCCAGATGGTAGATTTCCAGCTAATCTATTAGTAAGTGATAATGTGATTGATAATGGTGTAATAACAAAAGGTGTAAGTGGTGGAGGTCCCAAAGAATATGGTGGAGGTGGAGGATGGGAAGATAAAATTAATCGTCAAGTTGTTAAACAATTTTATAATGATAAAGGAGAATTTTCAAGATACTTTGATTTGGATAAGTGGTGGGCTAACTTTATAGTTACACCAAAGGCAAGCAAAAGTGAAAAGAATAAAGGACTAGAAGAGTTTGAAGAAAAGAAATATGATGGCAGATTCAATAATGCTGGCGAATGGAAGCAAATGGAAAAACTAGTTGGTAAGAACACACATCCAACGGTAAAGCCAATTAAACTAATGTCTTATCTCATTACGCTAGGTTCGCGTGAAGGTGATATTGTATTAGATCCATTTATGGGCTCGGGTACAACGTGCTTGAGTGCCTCCTTATTAGGAAGGAAATATATAGGGATAGAAAGAGAAGTAGAGTATTGCAAGATAGCGGAGGGAAGAATGAATGGATTGTCCATCGAACAAAGTAATATTGGGTAATTGTATAGACATAATGAAAGAGATGCCTACTAGTTGTATAGACCTAACTATAACAAGTCCACCTTATGATAAGCTAAGAGATTACAGCGGATATTCATTTGACTTTGAAACAACTGCAAAAGAATTATACGCAATAACTAAACAAGGAGGAATAGTTGTTTGGGTTGTTGGTGATTCTGTTGTAGATGGTTCTGAAAGTGGAACAGCATTTAGACAAGCCCTTTTCTTTAAACAAATAGGATTTAATCTACATGATACAATGATATATGCTAAGGAAGGATCTGCATTACCTGATCCAACTAGATACGGGCAGAGATTTGAATATATGTTTGTATTAAGTAAAGGAAAACCAAAGACATTCAATCCAATAGTGGATGTTCTAAATAAACGATTTGGGGAAGTTAAATCAAATTGCACAGTAAGGGAAAAGGATGGAATAACATACCCACGAGCAACAAGGATAGTACCTGAGTTTTCTAGAAGAAGTAATATTTGGAGTTATTTAGTAGGCTATATGCATACAACTAAAGATAAGTTTGCCTATAAACATCCGGCAATGTTTCCGGAAGCACTGGTAAAAGATCATATTATATCATGGTCAAATGAAGGGGATTTGGTATTCGATCCGTTTGCCGGCTCGGGAACTACGCTAAAAGTTGCGAAAGCATTAAATAGGGCATATCTAGGAGTTGAAATATCAAAGGAGTATTATGATCTTATCATGGAGCGATTAAAATGAGTTTAGATGATTTTATAGGTAAAGAACAACCAAAGGAAGAAATGCATGAATTTGCTGGTGATGTATTAGATTCTAATGATGTTAAACAAATGGAAATTCCAGTAATTCCTATTCCTGCACAAGGGATAATTGAAACACCTATACAACAACAATATGTTAATCAAGTAATCCACGGAGATTGTATAGAAAAAATGGATGCAATACCTAGTAAGACTGTTGATCTAATAGTTACAGATCCTCCTTATTTAATTAATTATAAGACAAATCATAGGCAAGATAAAACACATGACTTTTGTACACCAATAGAAGGGGATACTGATAAAAGCCTAATTAACAATTATATCAAACAATGTTGGAGAATAATGAAAAACGATACAGCCATGTATATGTTTTGTAGTGCAGATAAGGCAGATTTCTTTAAACAAGAATTGGAGAAGTTGTTTACAGTTAAGAATATGATAATATGGGTAAAGAACAACTGGACTGCTGGAGATTTGGAAGCTTCATTTGGTAGACAATACGAAATCATATTTCTTGTGAATAAAGGTAGAAAGAAAATTAACGGCAAAAGGATACAGGATGTATGGTTCTTCGATAGGGTTGTAGGTAATACTCAAGTACACCAAAATCAAAAGCCAGTGGATCTTCTTATGCAATGTATTGAAAAACATTCAAACGAAGGCGAATTGGTCTTTGATGGTTTTGGCGGTTCAGGTTCAACGGCAATAGCGTGTTTAAAAACCAAAAGAAATTATTTATTAATAGAGAAAGAAGAGGCATACGTTAATATTATACAGGAACGAATAAAGAAAGTAGAATGATCGACTACTATAGTGGAATAAGTGAAGAAGGATTAAATGAACTTGCCACTTTAGAAGCTTATTCACCAAGTGAATTAGTAATGGTTACTAATGCGTTATGCCGTAGAGCATATGGTCATGATGTAATAGATCCAATAGATGATGATCAGGGGATAATAAATGAGTAAATTTGTAAAGTTTTTGGATTGGGGTTCTGCAATTCATTTGTTTATGGCATGGATATTAGGTTTACCAGCAACAGCATTTGGAATATTTAATCTATTTTTATTTCCAGATAATTGGGCTTTATCACTTATCTTAATTCCAACAGGAACATATTGTATTTTACATGTAAAGTATGATGATTTGTCAAATTATATTTCAATACGTCTTTTTGAAGAAGAAGCAGGGGATTTCTCATAATGGAACTAGGTAATGCAGTATTTGGTAATTCGCGTGGAGAATCTTATATAGATAGAGATAGGTTTCAAGACCTATTTTGTAACCTGATGGAAAGATACGGAATGTGTAATGAATACGATAGTCCTAGAACCATTATAACAAAAGACTTTGAATTAAGACCATATTATTGGGGAGACTGTACTTGTGATGGAGAAACTGCAGATAAGGAATGGTGTGATAAAAACGAACACGAACCAACATGTTATCAAATAGAATTAGGTAAAATAAAAGAAAAACATCCAGAAAAAGCATATACTACTTATGGTTTTTATGAAACAGAAGCAGTTACAGATTTATTAAAGAAACATAATCTACCAAAGCAAGGTTGTGCGGTTCACTGTGATTGTTCATATGAAAAAAGGTGGCAAGAATTTCTTGAATCAAGAGGAGGATATCATAGAATAGATTGTGAAGTAATACAACCTAATTTCTTATACAAACCAGCAAATTTGAGTATAATGTGGTACAAATATCCATTAAGGGATTCTTATTCTAATAGACCATTTACTGAAGAAGAGTTAAAAGAAGTATTTGCAAAGATAGGATATCAAAAAGAGGATAAATCATGAGTATATTCAAATGTCCAACATGTAATAGAGAAATGGACGACTTTGATGAGATTTCATATCATTTTACCCATTGTTATCTTCCAAAGCATTTGCTAAAACAAAGAGAGGAAAAGGAATGAGTATGTTTGAATGTCCATCATGTGGGGAGGTATTTGATTATGAGTCATTTATGCTTAGACATGTGAGAGAGAATCATCCACAACGTTATCAATCTATGATGGTTGATAGGGAACTTGAAAGGGAAAGAGGAGAACGAGATGACGACTATCCATGAGTAATATACAAACAGAACCATGTAAACACTGTGGGTATCAAGAATTCAATCCTCTATTAGGGGGAACAATAGCATGTTACTATACAGTTGAAAAGATATCAAGGGAACCAATTAAAACAATAAAATGTGAATGTGGTAAGGACATGCAACTCTATTATCAAGAACATCATAGGCGATTCTATAAATGCTGGAGTTGTGGGAATCAAGATGCTGATTCAATATTTTATGAAAGTGAGCAATATGAAGGGGATGGATTTTAATGAATAAACGCGATGTAAATTTATTAAAAAGACTTGTTGAAATAAGACTCAAAATGAAGGAATTAGAGAAAGAAATAAACAAAGATATGAAAAGATATTGGCAATTAGCATATGATAGAACTGCTATGGTACAAAGACATATGGAATATGGTGATGACGCAACTGAAATGAAAAAGTTTTATGATGATACATTAAAACAGTATGCGGAAAAAAGAGAAATAAAAGAGAAAACACTGGTAGATATGGAAAAACTATATGAGGAAATATAATGACTCAAATTGAAAGAGATATTTATAATCGATTGAATGAAATGAAGGAATTAGCACAAAGGACTTTAAAGCGATCTCAAGTCGGGATAAGCGGATGTAGAAATGCCAGTGCTCTTTTAGCTATGAACCATGAAGGAGTTTTATCTGTCTTTGAAGGATGTAACATAGAATTATCTACAAGCACAGTCATACACGGGGAAAGAATGGCTCTTTTTCATGCCATCTTACACGGATTTACACGTCCAATAGCAATAGTATTGGCAACTGAAGGCGATAAGGTAGCACCAATGTGCGGTTATTGTAGGCAGGATTATATGTATATTAATACACAACTAAAGATATATCCACTTGATAAGGAAGGAAGGGTTGAAGGCATTTACACACTAATAGATACATTAATAAATCCCTACATGTCTAAAGGTAAGATAAGCCATGAAAGCTAAAACCAAATGTACCAAAACAATAATATTCACTAGGAAAGACCTAATTAAAAAATTAGGGTTATCTGGAAAGATTACTGATATTAGTGTAACTCGTAGATTTTATCCATTTGATATGATTGGTCATGACGATGGAATTGAAGTAACTTTATTAGTTTCGGAGGAAAAAGAATGACAAAATACATTAAAGTAAAGTTTCCCAATGGAGACGAGTTTAAAATACCAGCCGACATTATAGCTAAAGCAAGAGCAAGTTATTATGCTGATCATGATGCAGGAGATCAGACAGGAACAATGCATAATACTGAGGAATGGCAAAAAGTTTATGATGATGAATTTATTATAACATTAGAAGAAGATGGTGAATTAACAGATTGGCTTTGGAATAATATGAACTGGAGTGATGTAGAAAAACATGCAATTAGAGTTCCAACTAATGGTGAAAAATATAATCATGGTAAACACTGGATGGACATACAGGCACATGAAGATTATGAGGTAATCACAGAATGAACAGTCTTAGGCAATTAGTATATGGAAATAAACTGACATTGAAGCAACAAGTAGACTTAGCAGATGATTTGTTGGACACTTATGTAACCATGATAAATGATTTATTACCCGACGTTGATTTATGGACAAGTGGTTCTGTATTGTATAATTCATTCTCGGCAGGATGCGGAGAAGGAGTAAAACTAGAATTATTACATAGAAAACAAATTAGAGAAAATATTGAACAATGTTCTGGATGTGGAAGAGAACATGATAAATCTACTATGAAATGGATATTAGAAAGATGGATACAAAATGGAAAAAAGAGGTTAAAGGATGAAAACCATTAAAATAAGAGTACCAAACAAATCATATGATAAAGAAATGGAAGTTATAGATGCTGTAAGTGCATTATTAAGTAAAATGAGAAAGACCTTAAATGTTGAGATACAACAAGGGCAAGGCGGAACACTTGATGATTGGAAAGAAGTTGATTTTGGCAATAAAGATGGAAGATTAATGGTGATAAAAGTTTCACTTAGAGATAAAAAAGATCTGATTAAAGACGCAGGAAAACACTATAAAAGAGCATTAAAAGATTATAACAGGTTTTTTAAAGTAAAGAAATTAGGTTTTTCCGCTCACTATCCTTTATTACTTGCAAAAATGGAACTAGATAAAGCTAAATCTCTTTTGAAACAAGCTTAGTTTATATAACTGGAACTTATACTTATTGATATGGACAAATTGGGAAAAGAGTGGACTATAGAAGAAGGTATTAAAGAAGCCATTATTAGAGAAGAAGGCACTTGTGAGTATGCAAGGGAAGACAATGCCTATAAAAAGATTGGGGATATTAGAACATGCCACAAATGTAAAAAACCAGTAGATGTATTAATGCATGATCTATTTGAATTAGACGTAATGAGTATTACCTTTTGTGACGAATGTAATGAATATGAAAATCGTTTAGATGAAATGGGAGATGGGACATGTAAAGACGAGAAAGGTAGGGTTATATTTGACGGAAAGAAATTCAAGGAAGAGTCTAGAGAGCTTCATTTAATGATACAGAAGATAAAAAATGCACTAGAAGAAATAAAGCCAAGAAATGATTCTATATTGGAATATGATAGAACAAGGCAAATAATAGAACATGGGGTTTTTCCTCACGGATATGGTAAAACAGATACACATGATAGAGATTGGTGGATATACAGGGAATTTATTAACTATATGGCTCTTAATGGAAAGCTTACTCTTACAAAATAGTTTATATTGGTCTCAATATACTAATCAATGATGACTACGCCTCTTATGCTAGTATCGGCAAGATACGATGGATTAGAAAATAAGATAGTTCTAAAGTTTTATGACATTGAGAATCATAAGATAGTAGACTGGATTGATAACACAAATCATATGCCGTATTGTTATTCAAAGACCGAAGACTTGGATGAATTACTACTACGTGACGATGTGTTGGAAGTAAAGAAAGAAAAAAAGTTTGACATATTAGTAGATAAGGAAATTGATGTATCTAAAATAGTTACAACAAATCCGTTGGCAATAGGTGGATCTAGCGGTGCAGTTCGTGATAGAGTAGAAACGTGGGAATCAGATATAAAGTATCATCAGTCATATCTATTTGATAGACAGTTGGTTATGGGTTCTTATTACATTATTGAAGATAATAAGGTCATTCCATATGAGATGAAAATTCCAGAGAAGGTAAAAGTTGAACTGGATAAGATGTGGAGTAAAACAACCGATGAACACATGGTGGATAAGGAAGAGTTTAAAGAACACGTAAAGAAATGGGCTAATTTACTTAATCAACCGATACCAAGGATTAAAAGAATTGCAGTCGATATTGAAGTTGAATCGTTTGGTGCTCTTCCAGACTCGCGTAAGGCGGAAGAAAGAATAACAGCAATAGGACTTGATGGAACAGATGATCACGAGATTTACGTATTAAAGCGTGATGTGGAAGATGGTGAGAATGTATTACCTGATATGGTTAAAGTTGTTTTCTTTGATGACGAAAAAAAGATGATTGAACAAGCATTTAGCTTAATGAAGGAATATCCATTTGTTTTAACCTTTAACGGGGATGACTTTGATATGCCGTTTCTTTACAATAGGGCTAAGAAATTAGGGATATTGGATAAAGATAATCTGCTTAAACCTTTAAAGGATTCTGCAACGCTTAAAGATGGGCTTCATTTGGATCTGTTTCAGATATTTAAAAATAGAGCACTGCAGATTTATGCCTTCCAAGCTAAGTATTCTGAATATGGGTTAAATGCAATATCAACTGCTCTTCTAGGCGAAACCAAGATAGATCATGGCAAAGAAATTAATTCACTTAATCACTACGAAATAGCTAATTATTGTTGGAATGACTCGCGACTTACACTAAAACTTACAACTTATGATGACGATATGCTAATGAATTTGCTTATACTTATATGTAGGATATCACGAATGACAATAGATGAATTGAATAGGGTTCGAATATCGCAGTGGATCAAGAATCTTCTTTACTATGAACATAGGAAAAAGAACCATTTAATACCTAAATTAGTGGAATTCGATGCTAGGGGAAAGGGAACCACAACAAAAGCAGTTATAGAAGGCAAGAAATATAGGGGTGCAGTTGTTTTAGAACCACAGGCAGGAGTTCATTTTGGTGTTAAGGTAATGGACTTTGCTAGTCTATATCCAACAATCATTAAGGTTAGGAACATATCATACGAAAGTGTAAGATGCACACACGAAGAATGTAAAACAAATACATTGGAAGGGACAGATCATTGGAGCTGTATTAAGAAGAACGGAATGCTTTCTCTTATAATAGGTTCATTAAGAGATTTAAGGGTTAATTACTATAGGGTACTTTCACTGGATAACACATTGCCAAAGAAGGATAGAAATCAATATAAGATTATTAGGGAAGTTCTCAAAGTGTTTCTTAATGCTTCTTATGGTGTAACAGGTGCAGAAACATTTCCGCTTTTCTTTTTACCAACGGCGGAATCAATCACATCAATAGCGAGACATATTATCTTAGAAACGGCTGATGAGTGTAAAGCACAAGGAATAAACCTATTGTATGGTGACACAGACTCTCTTTTTACTAAACAACCAACTGATGAACAACTAAAGACTGTTGTAGAAGGAGCAAAGAAAAAACATGGGGTTGAATTGGAAATAGATAAGGAATATAGATATGTTGTATTAAGTGGAAGGAAGAAGAATTATTTTGGTGTACTTAAAAGTGGCAAGATTGTTGTAACAGGATTAACAGGTAAGAAATCACATACACCTGAATTCATAAAGAATCTTTTCAAGGAAATGAAGGAAATATTGGGTAAGGTAGAAACACCTGAACAGTTCGAAGTTGCAAAAGATGAGATTAGTAAGAAGGTGGGGGAATGGGGAAACAGATTAGAGAATAGGCAGATACCACTAGATCAGCTATGTTTCAAGATAATGTTAAGCAAGGATACTAACGAATATGTGAAGGTAATGCCACAACATATAAGAGCAGTTAAAATGTTGGAAGTGATAAGAAAGGTAAATAAAGGTGAGATTATTGCATATATAAAGACAGATACACGCGAGGGCGTAAAACCATTAGAACTGGCTTTACCACATGAGGTAGACGTAAAGAAATACAGGGAGTTTATGGAAAGAACATTAGAACAGATAATAGAACCTATGAATTTGAACTTTGATCGTATGATGGGCAAGCCGGCACAGGTATCTTTGGATTCTTACTTTGGGTAGGTTAATATAGGGTAAAAGGCGTTATAATAGGAAATGAACAACTGGAATACTGATATAGAATCACAAGTAAAGGATGTAAAAGAAATGATTAAAAAATTAAACAAGCGTTCTACTTTTATATCAAGTGGATGTTTTAGTCATGACTAAACGAATAGAACTTAACAAAGACAACATTGACAGATTATTGGTAACACCTGTAATTCCAAGTCAGAAACTATTAGATCAAATATTACAAGATCATGATATAGTAAATAAATTTAGAAAAATGATAGAACATGAATCAAAACATGAGGATTCAATGGCTCAATGTGTAACTTGTAGAACGGTAGAATATTTTACTAATGAATTTAAAAATAAGATATTAGGAGAAGAAAATGACTTTTGAAATAAATGCATTTCATGTAGCAATAGTATTTATAATATGTTATACATTTTATTATACGTACAAAAGAAAAAGAGAATATGATGCTGGACTTTATAAGAGGAAGAGTAAAGATGAAACCTAAAGTAAAATGGTATAGCTTTTCTTTTAGTATGAAGAAAGGAAACATAGAGAAATATAAACCATTTCTTGATTACATTAGTAAAAACTATTATCCAGAATTCTTATCAATATCACAAATGCTTTGGTATGATTACATGAAAGACAAACCTATACCAGTAATTGAATTCAAAGCCCCATGTATTGATCCTATTGATGTAATGAATGACTTTGTAGAAACGTTTTCAAAACAACTTGTAACGGGCGGTGCTCAACCTTATAAATGGATGAAAGATCCAGTATTAACAGCAACTAAATTAGTAGAAATATACAGAAGACATCATGAATTAGAAGAAAGAAAAAAGAAAGAAGGGTGGAAAAAATGACATGTAGTTCAGATATGAAAATAGTAGCACTATTAATGTTCTTCTTAGGTGTGTTGGTAACTTTTTCATTAGTTCGTACATTTGGTGATGCTGATGCATCAGAAAGTGAATATTATAAATTCAAAGATGGAATAGCATATTGGAATAATAAAACATATGAGGTAACAAAAGACTGTGATTTTTGGGCTTATGGTTATTCGGCATGTCAAAGAGTTAATATAGTTATATTACAAAATGAAAAGATAATTACATTACTAGAGGAGATTAAAAATGCGACTCGCGGATAAAGACCTTAATGCATTTACACCAAGAATGAGAAGAACTAAGTTATTAAAAGAAGTAAATCATGCTTTGGAAGTAGTAGATAGATTAGACAGCCAAATAAAAATATGGGATATGAAAAGTAATCAAAGATCAAACGAGATGAACATTTTGTTATCAATAATGAAAGACGAACTAAAATATTTGAAAGAGGGAAAAATATGAAAGTTTGTGAATTTTGTGGAGATGAAGATATAGCATACGAGGACAATGACGGCATAGAGCAATATTGTGAAGAGTGTTATAAGGAACTTAAAGAAGAATATATTGAATTTAATGGGATTAGGCGAATATAATGGGTGTTTATAAATACGAATGTTTACATGAGAATTGTGATAAATTAGCCGAAGGAATAAGAAAGTGTAAGGATTGTAACAAGGTTATTATTACCGACAGAGGAATAGAACCAAAGGTGAGTGTAGATTGGGAAGGATAAGAAAGCCATTTGGAAAGAGTCAGTTTAAACCAAAATTTGTGTTAACATTGGATGATGTAAAAAACGTATTAGAATCAAACATAGAGATACTTAAAATGGACTTTGAAGATAAGAGATATGGGAAAAGAGCAAAACTATTACACAAACATTACAAGGGAATACTTAGTCTATTAAATAAGGTGAAAATATGAATACAGCACAATTAGGATTTCATCAAGGTTGTCCACTAGATACAGGAATTCAACCAGATTGGACAAAATTAAATTTTACTGTTTTTAATATAGAAAATAAACTATATGCTAGATGTAATGAAACTCATCATACCATTAGTTCAGAACCAAAAACACAGATTTTATATAAAACAATACAAAAATATTGGAGAGAACATTTTAAGTCTAAAGGATATGCCATAATAGAATGTGATGTTCCAAAAAATGAATCTCAAAAGGAATTATATAGAATAAATAAGATGCAACGAACACTAACGATTAAAAAAGAATTAATAAAAACAGGGGTACTTAGGAAATGACTCATCTTACTAGAATATTCAGTGAAAAGCCAAATACAAAGTTTAAGGATAAATATACCGATCAGATTTATACAGTAGAAGAACTTAATATAGCATTTTTAAAACCAACAATCACATTAGGTGTTGAAGCAGTAGAAGAATTAATTCCTTGGTTAGAGAGGTTTGAGAAATGGGAATAGAAGTTTGTGAGAAATGCGGAGTAATCTTATGGTGTAGTATAGCTGGTATGATGCAAATGAATGACCATAATAAAAAATGTCCATTATATAAAGAGGGAAAGAAGAAGAAATGAATCTTAAACTAAATGTAATAGGATTGGGGCATCCAACAAGATGGCACGTATCAATTAATGATGACTTTGCTACTAAAGAAGAGGCAGAACAACTTAAAGTCGACATAGAACTGGCAATGAGAATAATGGAAAATACACCAATAATTTTTGCGGAAGACCTTGACAAAGAACCAACAGAAGAGGACATAAAGTCAGCAAAAGAAGCCGACAAATACTTTAGAGAGCATGAACCAGTATCGTTTGATTCTAAAACTAAACTATTTCAACATCTAAAAGCATTAGAACGAGCTGGATACATAACTCCAGAATGGAATGAAACACGGGATTGGCAAGGAAATCAAACTGGTGCATATAAAGTATTCAAAGTTAATTCTAACGCGGTGAAGAAAAAATGATGGAACACCTAAAATTACTTGATAAGGTAGAATCAGTATGCTATACTACCAGCATGAGTTCAAAATTCATGAAATTTCCCAAATATGTAGTAATGGTATATAACGTAAAGGCAAAGAAATTTCATTCACAACAAAGTGAAAACAGGATAACATTTTATGGTGACTTCGAACCCGGCGACAAGGTTCTAATATACACAACAAAAGGTGGAATCAATGACTGAAATACCACTTAGAGATGTTGATCTTCCTATTGATTATGAAAAATTTGAAAAGGAAATTACGGAAAGAATAGAGGGATTAGAAGAGGAATCATGTGTTGTAAAAGGCATAACTATGCATCCAAGAACATGTAGAACGCTTATTCTTTTATATAGTGATAGTGCCAAAGGTTTGGCTTATATGCCACCAGCTATAACACATGAAATATTTGGTTTGAAGATGTTTCCAAATTCATCAATAGATGAAAAGGAGTATTACTTTGTGGTGGAATAATGGCTGAAGACAAAATAATACTATTGATTGAAAAAATGGATGGAATGCCATGTCCTAATAGGAAGTGTAATGGTAAGTTAGAATATATAGCTTATACAGCATTTAATTGTCATACATGTAAGTTAGGATATAAAATAAGTCCAATAGTATTACATCAAAATGGAAAACCAATATCTATGTTACATAGATTATCGAGGGATGATTACATTTGATAACTCCAAGAGATTTTATATGTTTTGCAGAGGGAATGAACTTTCAATTTCATAATAGAGAAGATTTTGACAAATGTTATAATGCAGTCGGCAAGATATACAGTGATAAAGCGGAGGATACCTATATAAAGGGAAAAAGATATCCTCTTGAAAAGGTAACAAGGGATTTAAAGGATGTTAAGGAATTAAAGGAATTCTTTTCTATACCTGATCCTAGTTTCGTTGAAGAATGTAAAGAAAGGGCTAAGGCTTATAAGAGGGTTCAAAAGAAGACAAAGAAAGGGACGCATACCTTTGATTCAACAAGATAAAATAGAGCATTGGGCGTTTGGATTTGTATTTACGCTTTTTGCATTAGTTGATCCTGTATTCATATTCTTAGGTCTTGTATTTGCTTTCTGTAAGGAACTATATGACCACTTTTATGGAAAAGGATGGGAAAACAAAGATATAGTATCTACGTGTATAGGAGCGATATGTGGGTTAGGATTCTTGGTGTTAACACTATGAAAATTAATCTAAGTTGTGAATTATGTAAAATTTATGTACAAATTCCTTTAAAGCAATTTGCTAAACAAAAAGACGGCGGATTGTTTTTACATAATCTAAAATGCCTTAATTGTGGAGAAGTATATAAAACAATAGATTTAATGTTTGGAGATAAATAAATGAGAAAAGAAGTAGTTAAAGCAACATTAAGATGTTTAATTGGATGTAATGTTGGTGAGGCAAGTGGTCTTATTATTGGTAAATTATATGGTTTAGATATAATGTCAACAATAATTATCGCTGTTGGATTAGCATTTACAGTAGGATATCTAGCTACCATAATACCACTTTTAAAGATAATGCCACTTAAGAAAGCAGTAAGAGTAACGTTAGGTGGAGATACAATGAGTATTGCATCAATGGAATTTGCCGAAAATACTGTAGCACTTCTCATTCCGGGCTTCATGATGTCTTTTATATTTGATTCAATATTTTGGATTGGTTATGGAATAATGTTAACAGTAGGATTTTGTGCTTCATATCCAATCATGAATTGGCTTATGAAGAATGATAAATGTGGCTGTGATATGATAGGTAAAAAGAAATGAATTTAGCTGAAAGAATACCTACACCTAATATGATTATAGATGATTGGTTAATTAATTCTACACCTGATTTTATGATAACTCTAAGAAGATTTATGATAGTAGTTGATTTTGATCATATAGAACAGTATTTTAAGAGATATGAAGAAATAGGATACGAAGTATCTGAAGCCATGTTTTATTATCCATAATGAATTCATTTATATTACGAATAATAGAGAGTGAAAACAAATGGCGAGAATAACTTCATCAGAAATAGTGGAATGTGGAGATGGGTTTAGAAGCACCACAGTTTACGATAGTGAATGGTGTGAACATAAAGAAAACAAAAACTATTGCAGAAAATGTAATATTATAAAAGAAAAACATTATAGATTATCAAGAAGAGATTTAAGAAAACTTCTTAATATTCCTAGAGATTTTGAGATTATATCAGTTGATGGTGAAGGATTTCCAGTAAGAAATGGTATTTCAATCTATACTAGAAAAACTAGGAGGAGAAAATAGATGGGAGAGATTAATATCGAATGCACATGTGATGAATGTGGTACAGACTTTGATGAGTATAGTGATTGTATAAATTGTTCAGTATGTGAATATTCAGTATGTGAAGACTGTCAACCTAATCATGCAGTAAAACATTGTTTTGAAAATAATGATGCCATGATAAGACCTGAAGAAAAGAAGAGGAAATCAAAATGATCATATACGTAGCAGGAAAATATTATGCTCCAAGTGTAGGAGAGCGATTAAGTAATACACACAAGGCGATAGATTGGGGAATTAAGATTTATAACGAAAAAGGTCATTATCCACTTATTCCACATACTACACACTGGATAGAAGAGCGAATGGACTACCTTGGTATGCCCCCGCGTGAGAACGAGTTTTGGTACGCATTTGATAACCTGATTATTCCAAAATGTGATGCTGTATTCAAATTCAGCAAAGATGGAGAATCAAAAGGTGCAGATGCAGAAGAAAAACTAGCAAAGAAATTAGGACTTATAATGTATAAAAATTTCGATGACATTCCACATATAAATGAAATGAAGCCATATGATGATTATAAGTTTGTCAAAACTGGAACAACAATAAGTGAAACAGTTAAAATAACTCCAAATGAACATCAAAGAAGGATAGATGAAGGATATTGAGTAAAGACGGATATATTCTAGAACAGCTAACTAAACAACGTTCTGAGTATAAACTAAACGGGTGTAAAATAACATCAAATGTACAAATGAGATTTGATAATATTGACTATACGAAATATGTAAAGATAAGACGTATGGTTAAAAGAATGAAATGTGGAGTATTAATGCTTCCGGAAGGAGATTTAGATACTATTAATTTGATAGGTAATCCAAAACAGTATAAGATAACACTGAAAGAAGCGTTTGATGCACTAAAAAGAGATGATCGTCAAATAGGATGTTCGTTAACATTTATAGGAAAACGGTTAAAGTGGTCTAATAAATGATGGAAAAAGGAGGTATTGTTTTATTAAAGAGTTCAATTAGTGATCTCAAATCTGCTTTAACATGGTTTATGGAAGGAACAGCATCTCATATATTGATTAGTAATGCAATAGACCATTTAGAAATAGTGATAGATTATGAATCCAAAACAGAGAATAGTTGAATATCTCATTATCACGGGATTTGTATGGGGAATGTATTTAGCATGGTTAATTCCATTTATGTTATATTGGGTACAAGTAGAATGGGATGAATTTGTAAATTGGCTTATTACAGGAACTGTGTTTGAAATGGTCTTTACTTATCCGATAGCAAAGATGTCAATTAGGTACGGTCCAAAAATAACAAAGTGGGTAAAATCCAATATTTAATAAGGCGATATACTATAATAAAGCATGAATGTATATTGTATGAAGTGTAAAAGACTAATGGTAGAACACAAGTCACAAAACATTCATATTTGCCTTGGGTGTGAATATAAGGTAAAGGTAGAGTATTAATGGATAAATGTAAGAAATGTGGGCGTATTATTGAAAACAGATATGAAGATAGTTTATGCCAAATGTGTTGGTGGCTAAAAAATTAACTATGTTTGTTTTTTATTACAAACAAGCATTTATATAGACTAATGTTCTATACAAGGCATGAACCAAAAACTAGTCTTCAAACAGAAGAACGTAGTAATTCAAGAGCCAAAAACTCTAAAAGCAGTGCTACAAGAAGCCCTACTTGAAAGGGGAATGGATATAGGATTACTAGATAAGATTGCAAATCATATCATATTTTCTGTTGATAATGTTATGGTTAGAAGCCTCGATACTATTATCAAGGTAGGTCAAACTGTTAGACTTATTCCTGCTGTAAAGGCTGGATAAGTACGCCCTTTTTTTTGTTGTTTTTTATTTACAAACAATAGTTTATATATTGTTATGTTATAATACAGGCATGAGCAAAATGATTAAATTTGGCAATGGACTACAAAGAAAATATGTTACAAATCCAGAATCCGATGTTGTATCAGATGCAGATAAAACTCAAGCACAAAAAGATCGTGAAGCACTTAGAAAATACGCTGAATCTAAAAGAATAGAAAGGGAATCACGACTAGAATATAGAGATGCCAATAGAAAATCAGTAATAGAGGATTCACAAGAACAGATAGAATTAACTAAACAGGATAAACTTGATAGACTTCAACAATTAGAAGACGAAAAAGAAGGTAAGATTGAGCGTCAAGTAATGGAAGCAAAAGGAAAAACCAATCATTTAGCTAGAAAATATGGATTAAAAGAACCAAATAACCCCGAAGCATTAAAACATGACAGATATCATTGTTACAAATGTGATATGAAATTACATATTCCAGACGCATATAAACAATTAAACCCTGAGATTCAAGCATTATTTAATAATGATGAGGATATAAGACATTTATGTTGCTATTGTTTTGGTAAAATGGAGGATGGTGAAATTGTAAAATTACAAACTGATGAGTTTTCAGATAAGAAAATAAGAGTAATGATATATGATCCAGAATCATTTGTAAGAGAAAATGCAGATGAAATACACCAAGACGATATCAAAGAGATAGAGAAATTAACAAAAGAAAGAATTGTATATTATAACGCAAAAATTAAGAGATATGAAGGTATTATCTCATTAATCGGAACAGTTAAACATGATCAATTACAAGAAGTAGATGATTTGGAGAACACTGTAAGAAATCTTGCACCTACTAGGTATAATTATGGAAACAGGTAAAGAGAAATGAAGTTATTTAAACAACAAGGTTGGGGTTGTGAACACAATAGACAGAATAAATCAAACAGAGCATGTCAAAAATGTTTATTCAATGATTGGTATTGGTGTTCTAATGTAGGTAATGCAACAACCATAATTCTTGTAATAATAACCTACCCATTTTGGTGGTTAAGATATGGAAGGAATATGGATAAACGTGGATTTATGAAAGGAGAAAAAGGGTACAAAGAATATGAATGAAGAAGATAATCATCCAAACCAAATAATTGAATATGTTTGTAATCATTGTAAAAAAACTCACTCTATAGTAGTTAGGCAAGAGTGTTATTACGATGAAATGTTTAAGGAGGATAATAAATGAGAAAAAACTGCGGTCATTTAAGATATAATCCATGGTGTAATACATGTTACGTTTATATGCTTGAACACAAACGAAGAATAAGTTCATAAGTAAGCTATTTGTAAATAAGGGATATGAGTGAACTTAGAGAAAAATTAGGAAGAATACAAAATAAAATAGATGCAATAAAGCCAGAATACAAAATTTATGATAATAAACTAATGTTGAATAAGGAAGAAGCACTTCGAAAGGCGGAGATAGGACATGAACTTTACAAACTAAATATAGAAGCTATTGGGTTATTAAATGAGATAGATAGAGAGGAGGGAAGCAAAAAGAGGTTGAGTGATAATGGATGAAATTGAGATTAAAGAAAGAATAGAACAATATGAAGAGTCAAAGAGAAAGATTTTTGAAGAGTTAAAAACTACGGAAGGCAGGGAAAGAGAAGCGGTTGAATACAGGATAGAATGTGTTGAAAACCTAATAGATCATTTATATGACCGACTTAACCCAACTAAGAAGAAGGAGATGTATAAATGAAAAGAACGATGTGTGAACATAGAAAAGGAATACCACTAATTTATGCTTTTGATAGTCCAAAACTAATTCCATGTAAAATATGTAGAGAGAGGGAACTAATAATTGGCTAGTTGTATAGAGTGTCCAGCAGAACCAAAAATTAAAGGGATTTGGTGTAGCGAAGAATGCAGAACTAAAACACAGAAAAGCCTATTCAGTGGGGGTTTTATTGAATAATTTAGTAATAATAGGAATAGTAATTGCAGTTGGATTAGTTATTGGACTTGTAATACTTTCACAGACACATACGCCAACATCAATTATAAAACCGCCAGTTAAACCACCATACAAATATGAAGTAAAGTGTTATGACATGTGTTATTCATTATCAAAGAATTATTCAACTAAGGGATATGATCCAAGATTTTTAGCACTTCCAGAAGTTAAATCTACATGCACAGATGGAATTAGAGATGGGGCAACATTGGGGTTTTGTTATGTACTTAACGGAATTTAAATGTGGTAAACCAACATGCAAAAGTCAAAGAATGGCATGTAGGTTCGCAAGGGAAGAGGGATATTAATAATGTTCTTTAAGAAAAAAACAAAACCATTAGATAATCCTCGATTAGAAACAATCATGACACCATATGGAAGAATGACAAGGTGGAAAGAAGGATTTAAACTATCAGAGGACGAATGGATATGAATAGTATAATACGTCTTAATCAATTATGGGGGATAAGAGATGAAAGAACAAAACCTTTACATGAGGATGAGTGGATATGATTAAATTTGAAGAATTTATGAAAGAACTTGAACCATTAAATGAAATATTAAATGAACACAAATACTTACTTCCATGGTATGCAGAAATTTATAGTGAGATTCAAATGCAACTTCTTCTTTTTGGTTATGTAGATTGCGATAAAGTTAAATCTATGATTATGGATAAAATAATGGTGCCACCATGACCACTGGAAAAACGACTAAAGTAGCAGAAGCAATATGGGGAGATAAGGGAAGTCCATTAAACTTTATTATTGAAAGTGCAGGAAGTGTACGTTATTCTAGTTTAGTATGTGAAAGATGTAAAAAGAAATTTAGATTTTATAGAAAAGGACATCGCGTGTATGACAAAAAAGCACACAAATATCACGCGTGGAAACAGGTTTGTGTTGATTGTATTAATTTAGAGACTGATGCATTTTGAGATGTGAACATAAAGCTAGTCCAAAATATGAATACCAATGTATATTAGAGCGAGGACATAAAGGCGGACATAAATATAAAATAGGTAATAAAGAGGTACAACTTTCTGGGTGTTGTCCGGATGGGCAAATAATGGAATATGAAAAAACAAAAGATTAACATATCATGTCCGTATTGCCATTACTACAATGCTCCAGACCTAATGATAGAGGTTATATTCACAAATGTAAGCTTCACGTTTAAATGTAAGAACTGCAAAAAAGAAGTGAGGATCTATGTACCACTTAAGGAATTTGGCGAAATCACATACGAGAAGATTTAATTATTAAATAGGTGATAATAATATGGATGATATGAGCAAATATTATTTTGATAAATCACAATTACAAGAGCAGGTTGCTTTACTGGATAGATATGAACAAAAAAGCGAGGAATATAAGAATCAAGGACTAAAGATTATTGCGTCTTATTGCAAACCACTTATTTTAACAAACAGTGGTATTACATACGGATTGGAACTAATGAAAAAATGGGAATCCGGGGCTGAATTAAATAGAAAAGAATTACTTGATTGTTATGCAATCGGACCCGAAGCGAAACTAATAACAGGAGGAAAAGGTACATATTCACAAATGGCAGACATATATCGAAGATTGCGTGATAGATACAAACCTGATCAAGATTATTTGCAATCATGGATTTATGATAAACTATTTCCAGATGGATATTTACAACAAAACCCAAACTTCACTGATATTCTTAGTAAAGCAGTTGAAGATTACACACAAAACAGACCATCACTAAAAGCAATATTTCTTATTGTAGACATACATATCATGAGGGATAAAAAATAGTGTATCACAATAAAGAACACATAAAGGAACTGCTTGCTGATTTGGAATCAACGGTGGATAAGAGTACAGATGAATATTTTAACAAGTATATGAAAATTGTTTATTCGTTTGGAAAAGAGATGAGATTAACACAAAAAGGAATAGAAAGATGTGAGGAATTATATCAAAAATGGCTAAAAGGAGAAGTATTAGAACGAGAAGATCTGTTAATACTAGGATTTTTATTAAGTGATGTTAGTGTATTAGAACAAAACAAAACAAAAATACATGATTTAGTAACGATATACAATCAAACAATAATTGCATATAATCCAGATTTTGATTATATGAACCAGTTTGTAAATACTGTACTTCCAGCAAAAGGATATTCTGAGGTAAATAAAGAATATATTCCAGAAATAGAAGAAATGTATTTAAGAGATTTTGTCATCACGGATAAAGAACAAATAGAAATGCTGAGTACAAGGCAAATGCCAATAAGTGATCTTAAAGTTTGTCCTTATTGTAAAGAAGATTTTAGTAACGCCGGTATTGAAGCACTATTTAAACATGTAAAAGACACGCATGGAAAAAAATGATAATAAGTAACGAATTATAAGTTGTTTTATGGTTAGGAAAAACAAGAAGGTAGAACAGGAACATGATTTCTTTTACCCTGAAGGCAAAGTGCATTTGTATGAAGCAGATGAGTTTTTATCACAGGTAAAACACATGATGAGTGACGCAGTAAGGAATAAGGATTTTGCAGTATATTTTGGTATAAATGAAAAGAATTGTATAGACGTTTGGATTAGGGATGACGAAGGAATTATGTATCAAATAGAACCCAGAAACTTGGATAATGAGGAAAGCGAAATAAGGCTAAATGAAATAGATTCAGATGAAGCAGAATACAAAGACGAAGAAGACATTTAAATTCAAGTATGCCTTATTATACATATGACAAGATGTAGGAGATGTGGTTGGTACTATAAGAATATAAGGGATTGGCTATATCATCAATATGACCATAAAAATGGACGAACAAGAAAACCTTGGAGTAAACGAAGAAATCCTATTCAAGAGGCTTCTGGCGGAAATGATAGAAAAGGGAATAGTTAAATACGTTGATCGCGTTGAGAGAGGTAATAGAAAGAGGTATTATTATCTATGATTAATTGTAAACACATTAATGATGAAGGAGTATTACAGTTTGAGATAACACATAAACAGGGACAATCACCAAATTTTATTTGTAAAAACTGCCACGGAATGTTTTCTCAGAATGAGGCAAGTGCAATAGCGGAGGGTTTATTATAATGGGAATTTGTCATCATATTGATTGGGATAATTTGCAGATATTAGTTGACGGTAGACAGGAACCACATGTGTATAGATGTATATTATGTAATAAAGAATTTAGTGAAAAGGAATACAAAGAAATGATACAGGAACTTAGAAAAAAGAGCAAAGATCATAAGCTAGATGAATGGAGAACACCGGAAGGGAACTTACAAAAGGTGGAAGAAGACGAATAGAAAATGTAAAAAGGATGAGAAGCATTATATAGACGATTGGGGATGTGTAGATTGTATGTTTGAAGCATTAGCAAGAAAAGCATGGGGTAGTAAAGAGAATGGAAATTGATGAAAATAAACTGTGGTTCTGTGAAAGAAAAGGATACCACATAATGTATAAAGGTTGGATAAAAGATGATTGATGACGAAGCAGAGAGAATTAATAAAGCAATAATGAAAAGAGAAAAAGCGTTGAAGAAAGGAGACGAGGCAGAAGTTGAATCAATAGAAAAAGCATTAAAAAAAGAAGGATTTGAAATTAGAGACACAGAGGATATAACATTTGTCAAAAGAAAAAAGAAAACGAATATTTGATAAATATCTATCTAATCTAGAAGAGTTGATAGAAATAGGAGGATGTTGTCCATTTGGAAAAACTGTGTCCGATATGTGAAAATTGGGCGGGAAAAAACGTAGAGTTTAAACTATGTGATAGATGTAGATTAGAGGCTGAATTAAAATATGACCAAATTTATATAGACGGCATTTCTTTACGCCATATCATGGAGCGTAAATTGTAATGATTTACAGACAAACATTTATTAATGGCTATGGAGTAGGGTATATATGAAGTCCAAGATATTGGTTTCTATACTCATAGTATTAGTTTTATCTAGTTTTATGCAAAATATTTATAGTGATACAACTGGGGCATTAAGTCCTACAACTGCCAACAGTTCGGTTTCTTCTATCAATGACTTTACTAATAGAAACAATGCCTTTGCAAGCGATAACTCTGATGCAAGAGGACAAGGTAATGATGATCAAGCATATGGAGGCTTTGGTATTTCTATTCCAACATATGCAACAATAAACGGAATTACAATTAATCTGGAAGGAGATCGCGATGAATGTCCAACTTCTAGTAATCCAAGATTTAGAGTACAATTATCTAATCCAACATTAGTCGGAGATCCAACTGGTTTAAGTTCATTTACAAGCACTACACAAACAACTACTAATTTGGTAGCTGGTGATTCAATAAGAACATTGGGTAGCTCATCTGATATGTGGGGATTGAGTTATACCCCAACACAATTAAGTAATTTGTGGGTAATGATAACAATACTTTGTAGTACAACTAATGATGATATAAGATTAGACCATTTTACAGTAACAGTAACTTATACATTAAATGTTCCAGACGCACCAGTTTTATCAGAAGTTAGTCATACTACAACATCTGTGGCTACAAGTTGGACTATTCCAAACAATGGAGGTTCTGTTATTACATCATATACCTTAGAAAGATCAACAAACAACTTTGGTTCAACGGATCAATCATTTGTAATACCATTTGGAACAAACTTTTATGATAACACGGGGTTATCGGATAATACTTCTTATCAATTTAGAGTAAAAACTACTAATGTTATAGGAGATAGTGTATATTCAAACATTATAAGTGTAACAACAGATACCATACCTCCTCCACCTGATATAACACCACCAGTAATCACAATATTAGGTTCTAATCCGATTGATCATACAATAAATACTTTATATACAGATGCAGGAGCGACAGCACTTGATAATGTAGATGGAGATATTACTGCAAACATCATAACTACAAACAATGTTGATGAAACTACATTAGGAACATATACAGTTGATTATGAAGTATCTGATTTGGCAGGGAATCCAACTACGATTAGTAGAACCGTTAATGTAGTTAGTGTAGTAGTGCCACCCACTACTCCAAAAGGTGATTCATGTAATGATTGTATATCACCAACATTGGGGGTAGATGAAAATAATAAAGAAAGAGTAAGCGGAGGATTTACTTATAAGAATGGGTTTTCTGTAGATGATTTTTTCATACCTATTAGTAGAGACTTTATTAGTCAAACTGTAAACGTAGACTACTTTAGAACATCATTTCCATCAATCGGTACTGAAGTTGGAGTAAACAATACATTAATTTTGAAGATTTATGAGGATTCTGGAATCAATAACATTAGACATATAGCAGTTGGATTTGGATTAGATAAAGATAAATGGTTTTCTGAAAGTAAGGCTTACATAGAAGTTAATAGAGATTTTAGAGGTAGTATAACAATGAAAACATTTGGTGCAGTACAAAATGTTACATATGCAACCAATATAGTACCATGTGGAATAGTCAGGGCGGATTGTTTAGAGTTTACCCTTTATCACACATTTACAGAAGATGTTAGTGGAGTTGTGGGAACCTATATTTGGGATAATAGATTAAACTCATGGCAAAACTACTTTAATGATGGAATTAATGTAAAGGATAATAAAGTCGTAATAGAAGAGCCAGAACCTGTAAAGATAGATGAAGATAAGTTAAAAGGAGTTAGTAGTTTTGGTTACTTCCAGCGTGGAACATATGCCTTTGAGAATTATAAACAGTCTCAGGCTGATGAGGCTAAAGAATTGTTTAATAGTTTATATGGGCGAATAAACAACTGGAACTAGTGGAAGGGCTAGTTAATACAATAGTATTTTGTGCGTTAATCACACAATCACCATATTATGATTGTGATACAATGTGGACAATGCATATTATAGATGTTGATAATGTTCCATGTGCAAAAGATAATAAAAAATTTGTGGGTTGTACATACTTTGATGTGAATATAGTTTTAATAGCAAAACGGTGGATTAATTCATATGACTCTTACGATAATACAATACTTTGGCATGAATTGAAACACGTTAGATGTATGTGTAACTGGCATAATTAGCTTTATATAGGTCTTAATCATCTATTTGGCGTGGAACCTCGCTATCATTGTGAACAAGAAATGGAATATTTAGGACTTAAAGGTAAAGAACATTGGTTCGAATGTAAACAATGCAATGCTCGTGAAGTAACTTTAGATCCAGAGAAACCAACAACTCCTTTAGAAAAGCCACGTAAAAGCTTACGGGAATATGGCACTGCAACAGTAATAGGCAAGAATATATACCATAATTGATTATGTTTATATCCTACGCACTCTATTGTTAAGCTATGAGCCAAAGGCTAATACAACAAGGGAAAAGTCGACAAAATCGACAAAAATTGTCGACAAAGAGATTGACTATCCATGAGATCAGCCCACAGTGGGCTAGACTTTTACCACTTATTCCAAAGACTGAAGAACAACAGTTCTATAAAGATGGGGTTGTATTAGATATATCTAATCCAAAATTTTGTATAGTTGGGGAAGCACACAAGTTTAATGGGGATTATATGAATTGTATGAATAAAGAATCATTTTGTAGAGGTTGTCATGCTCATTCTATGAATTTTTCAAGTATATTATTGGACGAACCATCAAATAGAAAAGCACTAGTAAGTTCATTTGTAAGACATTGGAATAATGTTCATGTTTAGGTTTATATTAGCTAATACATCTACTACTAGTAATATGAAGGGGCAACTTCAATTAGAACAAATAGAGAAGAATACACTTAAAGAAAAAGTGTTGCTTATGGCTGAGGTTCTTAAAAACTGCAATTTACCTCAGTGTGTAGGAATGATATATGATCCAAAAGAGAATAAATTTTGTGCTCTTGGAGCATTGGGTTTTTCTGCAGGAATGCCAAAAGATGAGTTAAAAACACAACCATTTGTTGATATTCTTGGGAAATATTTAACTGCCAAAGAAAGCAGTACATTGGTAAGTTTGCCAATAGTTTTAGACAATACTCCAAGGGAAGTACCGTTGGCACAGTCAATCTATTTGTTGAATGATCAAGGATGGACATTTAAAGAGATAGCAATATTTCTTAAAGATGTCGCCAGCGAACTATAAGGTTAATACCTTATTACCCTATTTTTTCTTATCATTTATATTACCCTCATTAGTATAGGTTTTCATGGATATAATCGTAGATAGAGTCAAAATGATAAAAGAAGTAGAAACAGAACTAAAAGAATATGAAGAAAAATATCAGAAATCCAAAGAAATCTACAGAAAGAAACTGGCAGAATATTCGAAATATGTGGAGAAATTAGTACAAAGTGGAAGTTTTGAGAATATCAAATCACCACCATATCCACCAAGTTCTAGAAAAGAAGACTTTGAAGGCGCAATAGAGATGTTAAATGCCCATGTTGAACCAACAATAAAAATGGACGACAGTGAGTACAAAACCATAAAATCTGGATTGAGATCAATTCAAACAGGTAACACAAACACTATAAACGCTCTAAGTGCATTATCATATTAGTTCGTTTATATTACCCAAATAACAAGACTTGATATGGCAAGACCAAGAGCAGATAGACTTGGAATAGGTATCACACTTGTTGTCCTTTTTGGGGCATTAGCAGTTACCTATACTAAGATAGCAGGAATTCCAATCGGCTTCTAAATTAGAAGCCTTCCTTTTTTATATACTTAAATACTTTTCAAACCAATTTATTGTATGCCGGGAAGAGGACAACCTTGGAAAGAAGGTGGATTAAATGACAATACCGTTACAAGCGATGACATTAAACAAGGTACTATTAAACAAGAGGATATCGATCCAGCTTATCAAGCAATAATTGAAGGTGGTGGAGGAGTATTTGATTTTGCTACTACTGCAATATTGGAAGAAGAATTTATATATAGTGATGACGGTTTAATTCTTCAGAAATATCAATCTGATGAAGGAAATATTTTTTCATTTAGCGGAGGAGATGATCAATATGGAAATGTTGTTATTCAAACTAGTGGAGCATTGGCTGGAAATGCTGGTAATTTAAAGAGTGGTACTGGAAGTAGTGGTTTTTCAGTCCAACTGAAGGGAGGAGTATTTAGTCAAGATACCAATTTTCTACAAATTACTCAGTTTTTAGACTTAGACGATGTTATGATATTTCTTTGTTTATCTAATAATACTGTAAGTGGAGTTACTGATAAAGATGCGTGGCTTGCTGATGGTCGAAGAGCTATAGGATTTTACTATGATTCTAATGCAAATGCTAACTGGCACGCTTTTTCTCAAGTTGGAGCTGGAGATATAACAGAAGTGGATACTGGAGTTGCTGTTAAAACTACAAGGCAAGCATTGAGTTTTAGTTATACAGCCGTGAATGATACAGCAACTTTTTTTATTGATGGGGTTCAAGTTGCAACAATTAACACAAGTATTGCAACATCTGAAATGAACATTTTTTCAATTATTTATAATACTGATGCTTTTCAAAAATCTATGGGTATAGATGGCTGGAGATTAACATCTGCAAGAAAATTTGTATAAGCCATTAGATAGATTAGTTATTTTGGATATAAACTATAAAATATGCTTAAAAGTTGAGTAATCTATCTCATATATATGGTTCATTTAGTACCTTATGAAGAGGATTTTAGTGAATATGCTGTACCAAAGCTACCTATAACAAAGGATGATTTTAGTGTAGATAATTGGGTAGATAATGATTCAGCCAAAATCGGGGTAATAAATAACTTATCTTCATTTTTCGATGATTTTTCTGGAGCAGATAATTGGGTAGATGTAGGTACAAAAGTAAGAGTTAATACAGGAACAGATGTAATAGATTGGGATTGTAGAAGAGATGGAACTGACCAGCATACATCGTTTGATTTACAATCAATTATTCCAAACATAGTAAATGTTAATAATTGGATGTTAAGGTGGAAATGCACTATTTCGACAGCAACGGCTGGAGGAACAGCTAGTCAATATACAGTTTTATTGTCTAATAGTGGTACTTTAGGTAGTGAATCGGCACAAGATCACGTAACATTTGCAATACAATTAAGCCCAAGTGGAGATAGAATAGCAAATCTTTTTGTAGATGCAGGATCACAAATTTATACTGGTGATTCGGATTCATTGGGAACTAATTTGGTTGGTGCAGGAAGCACATTTTATTGTGAGTTAAAACGAGAGGGGAGTACTTATACTAGTGTAATATATAGTGATTCAGGTTTTACAACAGTATTAGGACAAGCCAGTTTAGTCAATACAGATAATTTAAGCAGTTTAAGATATATTAAAGTTACAAATAGAACCGCAACTAGTACAACAGGTTCTTACACAGGAACCATGGACGATGTAGAATTTTTTGGTGAATCATCATTAAGCTTTAATTTTGTAAAAGACGGAAGTACCGATACATCTACGCGAGACTTGAAATTTGTATCAGATAATAGATGGATACTAAGATTTAACTTAATAGTTAATACATTGACTAATCCAAGTATTGGAACTAGTTTTGGAATTATAGGCATATCTAATAAAACTACAACAGGAAACGAGAATTTTATTGGAATGATGATAGTTAGAAATTCGGCTGGAGTAGGATCATATAGAGCATTATCTACAAGCAACGGACTACCAATTAGTGGAATTGATAGTAGTATATTTACGACAGTACCTACAACAAGCGATAATTATTTTATAGAGATTAAAAGAGAATCTGTGAACAGTGCAAGAATGACTATTTTTTCTGATTCTGCTTATACAGTAATAGTTGAATCAAAAGTATTTACTACAGTGGGGGGAGGAGCACCAATAAATCAAAATATAAAAGATTTAAGATATATAAAACTACAAAATGTTATTGATACTGGTATAGGAGGCGGAAGCATAGCAGGAACAATAGACAATTTATTATTTGTTAATGGACAATTAGGAGTAACATTTCAAGATGATTTTGCAACATCAACAAATTGGACATCTACAGATGAAATTGGAGATACAAGTGCAACTATAACAGGTGGAAAATTAGTATTTAAAGAAATAACTCCAGATGGAACAAATGTTGGAATAGTACACGATCTTATAATTCCAGCATCAAATACAAATTGGAAACTTAGAGCAAAATTAACGTTTACACAACAGGCACTCAGAACAGTAAATGACGCTAGAATGAACATTGGATTATTTGACGAGGATCAAACATCAAGTGGAAGAAACAATCAAGATGGCATTTATTTCATATTTGGTGCAAGCACTACATATTTTATTGCAACAGGAGATGTGGAAACAGGAGGAGCACAACCACCATCAGGTCAAAATAATGGATTATTTACTAGACAATGGGGATTAGAAACACTTTATTTAGAATTAGAGAGAACATCATTAACTACATATATAGGAAGAATATTTTCAGATTCGGCTTATACAAATCTTGTAGAACAACAGGTAGGTACAATGGCAACAACTTTGAATAATTTACGATATATAAAAATACAAAACGATGGAGATCCTGCCACAGATGCAACGTCAACATTGGTTTGTGAGATAGATAATATAGAATTCTTTAACGGACAAGGAATAACATTTCAAGATGATTTTTCGTCCTACGCAACACAAGGGAGTGCAGACACAGCATATCCTACAACAGATATAACAAAAGTTAGGGTAAATATAACAACAGATAAAATTGATTGGGTAGAGATACAAGACAATACAGATGATACCATTTATCATGATATTGGCGGTGTAATTAATGATATAAATTGGGAATTAAGATTTAAGTTAGATATAACAACAGCTACTTTTACAAGTGGAAATAACCATTATTTTGTTATCGGAATTTCAGATAATACATCAAATTGGGTTAATTCTTCTGATGGTATAGTATTTTGGTTTAGAGCAGGAGCGACAAATCCATTTATTAGATTAGCATCAACAGATGGTGCAGGAATTACTGGTGTTCCTAATAATATACAGTTAGCAACAACAACCGCTGTAAGTATACGTTATATTAAATTAATTAGAATATCTTCAACATTAGCAAAATTACAAATATTCAGTAATGCGTCTTATAGCGACTTAATAGAACAAGCAGAGTTAACAATA